>Ga0187863_10000004_pt1 | contig 241895 bp, 200 predicted proteins | sample June2016WEW_11_1_FD_132975 | JGI IMG/M metagenome (GOLD analysis project Ga0187863, IMG submission 132975) | Peatland microbial communities from SPRUCE experiment site at the Marcell Experimental Forest, Minnesota, USA - June2016WEW_11_10 | ecosystem: Environmental > Terrestrial > Soil >...
AAGCTCCGGCTGCTGGACTCGAACCAGCGACCCGGCGGTTAACAGCCGCCTGCTCTACCAACTGAGCTAAGCCGGAAAACTGTGGCACGCGCTTGTACCGTTCGCGGCCCCAAGCCGTCAAGAAGGGGCCTCATACCGTAGCGAATGCGGCGTCGGAGATGTCGATGGGCGTCCGGTCCTCCTCGGCCATAAGCGTGGCTTTGAGCGCGACCGCCGGAAGAACGTTTCGTGAGAAGTAGAGGGCGGCGGCCACTTTGCCCTCGTAGAACGCTGCGTCGGGGTGGCCCGCAGCGACTGTGTTCTTCTTGTCGAGCGCGATCGCCGCTCCATCCAGCAGCATCCACGCCACCGCCGTCTCGGCCATCATCTCGAGAAACCGATTCGCGTGAAGGGGCACCAGCGACACGTTGCCCGTTTGGAACCACGTGAGCATTCGCATTGCGCTGGCGCCGAGGGCCTCCTGAGCGAGCGACAAGGTCTTCGCCGCCGGGCCGAGCGTCGGATGCGTGCCCGTCTGGAGCACAAACTGCCCAATGTCGGTCAAGAAGGCGCGCAGATTGGCCCCGCCGGCCTGACCGAGCTTGCGGCCGACGAGGTCCATCGCCTGGATATGATTGGTCCCTTCGTAGATGCTAAAAATCTTGGCGTCCCGGCAATATTGCTCCACCGGGAAATCCCGCGTGTAGCCAACGCCTCCGTACGTTTGGATGGCGGTCTCGCAGACGCGGAAGCCCTGGTCGCTGCCGTATGCCTTGACGAGCGGAACGAGCAGGTCGACCTGTCCTTGGTGATAGGCGGCCTTCGCCTCGTCACGGTCGCTCAACGCTCGCGCGCAATCCGTATGGTGTGCGAGCTTGACGGCGAGTGCGCGAACGCCTTCGACGCGCGACTTCATGTCGATCAGCATCCGGCGAACGTCGGCGTGTTCGATGATCGAGACACGAGGGGCGGTCGGATCCTTCCAGTGCTTCATGCTGGAGCCCTGCTTGCGCTCTTTGGCGTACTCGAGCGCATTGAGGAATGCGCTCGAAGCGACGCTGATCCCTTGAATGCCAACGGCGATTCGCGCGCTGTTCATCAGTCTGAACATCTGCGGCATGCCCTGGTTCAGCTTTGCGTCACCGCCCACGGGCCATCCGACACACTTTCCTGCGTCGCCGAAATTGAGCAGACACGTCGCCGAGCCGTTGATCCCCATTTTGTGCTCGATGCCGGCGACTTGGACATCGTTCGGCTCCAAGAGCGTTCCGTCGTCGCTTGCACGGATCTTGGGCACAATGAAGAGCGTCAAGCCTTTGGTCCCCGAGGGCGCACCCTCGACCCGTGCCAGCACGAGGTGGACGATGTTGGTCGTCAGATCATGGTCTCCGGCCGAGATGAAGATCTTCGTGCCGCGAATCGAATAGCTGCCGTCGCCGTTGCGCGAGGCGCTCGTCTTCGCGCTGCCGACGTCGCTACCCGCCTGGGGCTCGGTAAGGCACATCGTTCCGCCCCAATGTCCGCCGAACATGCGGGGGCAGTAGATCCGCTTCTGATCGTCGGTGCCGAATGCATGAATCACCTCGGCAGCGCCAATGGTCAGGCCCGAGTACATCTGAAACGCGGTGTTGGCGCCGCTGAGCATCTCTTCGACGAGCACTTGCAACGCGCTCGGGGCGCCCGCTCCGCCCCACTCGGGATCGACGCCGATCTGCTTCCATCCCGCTTCGTACAGGCTCTGCCAAGCGCGTTTGAAGCCATCGGGGGTGACGACCTTGCCCCCCTCGAGCCGACAACCTTGCGCGTCGCCGAGCGCGTTGAGCGGTCCGATGACCTCGCGGACCCACCGGTAGCATTCCGAAAGCGTCGACCTGCACTCATCGGGGCCCCAGGCCTCGAAAGGAGGCTGTCCGAGCAGTTCGTCCAGACGAAACTGCTCGAGCAAGAGGAAGTTCAACTCGCGGATGTCGGCCTTGTACCGGTTGATCGTCGGAATGGGCTTGGACACGGCAGCGGCCTCCTCACGGTCGTTCACTCCCCAATGAATCGCCATTCAGTTTAATGCCACCCGCGGCTTGGCGCTAGCTCGGTCACCGGGACGTGTCTCACGCGAGCGGGCGGGATTCGGAGCCCAGGGGCCGGCGGCGTCACAGCTGCGCGCGAACGAGGACGAACTTGTTGCAGAGTGTCCTATCGGTGACCTCGCGGTACGACTTGGCCGCGACCTCGTTTTTCAGACCCCCGATACGACCGTGCTCCGTGATAAAGTAGAGCACCTTGACGCCGGCTTCGCGCTGCTTTTTCAGCCATGCAGTGAACGGCGCTCCGGTCGACACGAACGCCGGGATGCGATTGCCCGTGTAGAAGTTCTCGCCCTTCCAGTTCATCTGGTAGGCGACGAGCACCTCGTCGCGCGACGCTCGATCCGCGTAGTAGGCAGCGATGATCTCGTGCTGGCCCCAGTGCTGGGCCGTACGCTGCATGTATACGTCGAGCCCCCATAGGCCCCAAACGAAGCCGAGGACGCACACAGCGGCGACGGCGTGGCGGCGAATGGCCCGCACCGCGAGCGCCAAGCACACTAAAGTGGCTGCGGCGCTAAACCCGACCAAGGCAGCTGAGAAATCGAGCGCCTCTGGCCACGGGCGCCGGTAGTTGTACGTGAACAGATGCAGGAGCCGAATGGCGCCAGGTTGGTCGGCCGACTCGCCGCGGAAGATCAGGTCGCGGGCGACCACGACGAGCAGCAGGGCGGCGGCGACCGCACCTCCGGCCAGCATGCGCGAAGCGTGCGCACTCGGCTCGTCGTCTCGCTCCAGGTTGCGGTCGTCGGCGGGTCGCAGCAGGAATACAACGAGCCCGACGAGCGCCGCGCCCGCCATGAACAATGTGCCGCCCAGGACCGGGGACCCGGGCGATAGCGGGCTCTCGGGCTGCTTGAAGCCCATAAAGGACCCAGGTTGAGTGCGCGCAATGCCGACGACCATCAGCGTCACCCCGGCGAGCAGGCCGGATAGGTAAACCGGCAGTGTCCCTCGCTGCGCGAGAGCACGTTGCCCCATCATGTCGTCGAGCGCGAGGCCGATGAGCATGGCCACCGGTGGAACTGCGGGAAAGATGTAGTGGTGAAACTTCGTGCCCATGTACGAAAAGAGCGCGAAGCCGAAAACGAACCAAAGACAGAGGAGCACCGCCGCGTCCGACCGGGCCTTGTCCTGCTCCGAGTCTCCGCACCGAAGCCACCAGAGCAAGCCGATGGGCGCGAGCCCCGTCCACGGGAACAAGGCGTAGCCAAGCTGCCAAACGTAGAAGCGGAAACTCGTGTCATCGCCTTCGTTCGTGTCGTGAACGTGGTGGAACGCCCGATTGAACATGTCGTGAAATATCAAGCGATCGGTAAATGGTGCTCCATGACGCACGTACATCGCGACATACCAAGGCATTCCCACAGCGAGCAGCAGAAGCAGCCCAGTGACGATCTCGAATTGAGGAATCTCCCGCACGATGCGCACGACGCGCGTCACGAATTCTTCGCCGGGGCGCGACGCCGCCAGATAGGCGAGCGTGACCAAGACGGGAATCCCGAACCCCGCAGGGCCCTTGCCGAGCGTGGAGATGGCCGCGAAAAGCCAGCCGGCCAGATAGCAAAGACGTCGAACGCGGCGCTCTCCCCAGCTCATGTACAACGAAACGCCCAGCGCAATGGCCCAGATGCCGCCTTGAACGATGGGCTCGAATGCGCCGAACAGCCGCCAGACGACCTGATTGAATCCGGTTGGGTTGCCGGTCGGATGGGGGATGAAGGCAGGTAGCGCGGAGTGACATTCTTCGTTGCCCGGCAAGCCGCAATTGCCGAGACCGGACCCGCTTCGAAACTCGTCCCAATGCCAGTGGAACCCGCGCGCGCCGGGCCGCCAGAGAAACTCGATGTTGCGAGAGCACAGATACAGAATCTGCGGCAAGGCGCAGAAGAGGATCGCGCCGAAGACGAGGTGCCACGCCGTGAGTCGAAATCGAGCGCGGCCGACTATGACTTCGTAGGCGCGAGCCTCGGTTTCCCCAGAAGCGTTGAGCCCCATCATCACGAATCCGATGCTTGCCGTCATGGTGGCGACGAACGGCATGTCGGTCATGGTTTGATGTGCAAGAAAGTACCAGTCGGGCATCGTGGCGAGGACGACGCTCCCGAGGAACGCGGCGCGCCGCCCGAACGCCTTGGCGACCGCCTTGTACAGGACGTACATCGCAAGAATCGTCACGAGCACGACGGGAGCGCGCACCGCCCACTCGGGGTGCATGATCGGTTGTGTCCCGTTGCCAATGAGCATCTTGTCCGGCTGATAGTGGACTCCGAGCGTCGCCATCGCGATCGCCTGCATCCACATGTCGAGCACAGGCTTGCTCCAGAACCAGCCGTCCTGAGCCCACCAGAGGCTAATCCAATCGTCGCGCGCCAGAATCTCTCGAGAGACCTCGCCGTAGTGGGTTTCCCATGGGTCCCAGAGCGCTGAGGTACCCATCAGTGGAAAATAAAGTGCGGCGGCGATCGCGATCACCCAGAACCCGTGACGCCTCCAGAGCGGACGCTCCACGCCCGCGTCTTCGAGCTGCCACGCCCCAAGCTTCAGACCCACGTCGAACAGGGTGGCCACGCCGCCGACGAACGCGAGCGTCACCACGAGGCCCCACGCTCTCTGCGGCAACGCACTGCCCGACGAGGCGAACCCCAACGCGGCGACGAAGGCGAGCCAGGTGCTCGCGCACGCGGCAAGGGGACCGGCGAGCGTACGGAGCGTCGTCGACCTCGCGACGCGGTCGCTGGGATCGTCGAACGTTCCGAGCAAATCCATCACGCCCCAGGTCGCGACCCCGACGAAGATCGTCCCGACCGGGACGCCCCATCGCCATTGGCCTTCGCGACCCATCAAGACCAAAGACGCGATGGACGCTAGGGCCATCGGGATCCCGCCGCGCACGAGCCGCAGCGGGTTTCCCGGGCGCAGCAGTGGCACGGACTCTCGCAGCGCGTCCGAAGCGGCGGTGTCGTCGCCATGTGACCCGGGCTTGGGGACGTCGGAACCTGTCAGCACGCTGGCCCCCGAGCCGCCGCCTTCATCGCGCGGCGAAGCGCCCGGGTGGGCGCCCTGCGGCGCCGTCATGTAGGCGATGAATGCCGCCACGAACGATGCGGCGGCGCTCGCCCAGAGGGCAACGGGCAAAACGGCACCCCCACGGTCCGTCGCACGCAACGCGGCGCTTACCGCGATGAGGATGCACCCGCCGACGTTGAGCCATCGCCGCGCCACGCCCAGCGGCAACCGCCCGCCTTTCATTTTGGCGGACAACGCGGCGTAGCGAACCGGCTCGCTGGTGTTCGTGTCGGTCATGTCGGAAGCTGTCGGCGGGATAAGGGCCGGCCAAGCCTGCCGACCGCGCCCGACGGCATTAGCAACTTTGAGCGTCGCGCACTAGCTAGGAGTTCGTCGGCCTGACCCTCAAAGCTCGTCCGCGAGCCGCCGTGCCGCTGCGAGCCCCAACTTGGCTTCCGCCAGTGCTTGCCGTTGCGCGATCGCCTCGTCCACGACCTCTTTGGGTGCGCGATCCGCAAAGCCCGGTGACGCGAGCTTCTTGTCGATGGCGGCGAGCTCCTTGTCGATCTTTCGGACCTCGCGTTCGATACGCGAGCGCTCGGATTCGGCATCGACCAAGCCTTTGAGCGTGACGATGACCTCGATGGGACCGTGTGCGCTCGGCACGATGCTTACGGTTGTACCCGCCTCTCGCACTCCTGCCGTGCTCATGAACTGCGGCAGGTTTCGGGTCTTCACGAGAAAACGGATGGCCGCGCCGTGGTCGCGCAGGAATCCAAGGACCTCCGCGCTGTCCGACCGGACGCTCATCGGAACATCGGTCTTGTGCTCGACGCCGTGCTCGCTGCGAATCGTTCGGGCCGCCGACACGACCGACTTGAGGAGGTCCATCCATTCGTCCACTCCGGCGTCGCGGCTCTCGCCTTCCTCGTTCGTCAGGGGGTAGGGCGCCAACGCGAGCGTTGTGGGACGCGAGCGGGGACGCGGCACGCGCTGCCACAGCTCCTCGGTGATGAAGGGCATGAAGGGGTGCATCAGGCGCAGGCTTGCTTCGATCACGTACGCGAGGGTGCGCTGCGTTTCTGCGACGAGGTCCGGAGAGGCGCCCTCGCCGTCGATGGGGCGGCGCAGGATGGGCTTGACGAGCTCGAGGTACCAGGGACACAGCTCGTCCCAAAAAAAGTGGTAGACGGCCTGAGCCGCTTCGTCGATCCGAAAGCCGTCGAGCCCGTCACGCGCACGCTCGATCGCCGCTGCGAACCGAGAACGAACCCAGCGGTTGTAGAACCCGCGGGGAGCGCCGCGATGCCCGTCTTTGCCAACGGCGACGATTGCGGGTGTGTTGCGCAGCGGGTCCTGCGCCGCTTGCGTGTCTTCCGGCCAAGCGTAGTCGCCGAGCAGCTCGAGGGCGAGGCGGGTCGCGTTCCATATCTTGTTGAGGAAATGGCGATTGCCCTCGATGCGCTTCGGCGCGAGCGCAATGCGCTTGTTGCTCGGCGGGTAGGTCGCCAACGTAAACCGTACTGCGTCAGCACCAAATGCCGCGAAGCCCCCGCCCATGGCCGCTGTCGACGGATAGGCCTTGCGAAACTTGGCGAGCGCTTCGCCGTCCGGCACCCCAGGCTGGGTACTCTTGACCATGTCGGCGAAGGCCTTACCGTTGACCAGGTCCAGCGGATCGATGACGTTGCCCTTCACTTTGCTCATCTTCTCGCCCGTCTCGTCGACGACGAGGCCGTGAAGCAAGATGCGTCGGAAGGGGACCTCCCCGGTGAAATGGATGCCGAACATCATCATTCGAGCGACCCAAAAAAAGAGAATGTCGTAGCCCGTCTCGAGGTCGCTCGCTGGGTAAAACTTGGCAAGGGCCGGCGTCGTCTCGGGCCAACCGAGGGTCGAGAACGGCCAGAGCGCACTCGAGAACCATGTATCGAGTACGTCGGGGTCTTGTCGCCAGGGGTTTTGTGGCCCTTCGTCGCCGAGCCCTTCGGGACGCTCGCGCGCGACTCGGATTTCGCCATTCGGGCCGTGCCACGCCGGAATCTGGTGACCCCACCATAGCTGCCGAGACACGCACCAGTCCTGAATGTTTTCGAGGAAATGGTCGTAGGTCTTGGTCCATTCCGCGGGGAGGATCGTGACCCGGCCCGAATGCACGGCGTCGAGAGCGCGGTCCGCCATGGTCCGCATTCTCACAAACCACTGCGTCGATATCATCGGCTCGACGACACCGCCGGACCGCGAGCAGCGCGGCAAGGTCAGCATGTGGGGCTTGCCCCCCCGCGCGAGTCCTCTTTCCTCGAGCGCCTTCTTGACCGCGCGTCGGGCTTCCTTCCGATCCAAGCCCGCAAATCGCCCCGCGTTGGCGTTGAGTGTGCCATCGAGGTTCAAGATGTTGATCTCTTCGAGGGCGTGCCGCTTGCCTGTGGCGAAGTCGTTGAAATCGTGGGCGGGCGTTACCTTGACGGCCCCGGTGCCAAATGTCGGATCGACAAGAACCGCGTCGGTGATGATGGGAATGGTTCGGTTGACGAATGGATGTCGAGCATGCTTGCCGTGCAGCATGCGGTAACGCGGATCGTCGGGGTGGACGGCAATGGCCGTGTCACCCAGCATCGTCTCCGGGCGGGTGGTCGCGACCACGATCTCGCCCTGATCGTCGACCGGGTACGCGAACTCGAACAGTTCGCCGTTCACTCCTTCGTCGTTGTCGACTTCTAGATCGCTAAGCGACGTCGCGCACTCGGGACACCAATTGATGAGCCGCGTTGCCCGGTACATCAAGCCTTGCTCGTAGAGGCGAACGAATGCCTCGACGACGGCGAGATTCATCGGAGGGTCCATCGTGAAGCGGGAGCGGGACCAGTCCGCGCTCGCGCCGAGCAGGCGCTCTTGCCGCAAGATCCGGTCGCCCGTTTCTCGGCGCCATTCCCAGACGCGTTGGACGAATTCTTGGCGTCCGATCGCGTGACGCGAGACGCCCTGCCTTGCGAGCTGCCGCTCGACCACCAGCTGGGCGGCGATCCCGGCGTGGTCCGTTCCAGGCTGCCAAAGCACGTTGTAGCCGCGCATGCGATGAAACCGCACGAGCGCGTCCTGCAACGTGATGAAGAGCGCGTGGCCCATATGCAAGGATCCCGTGACGTTGGGCGGCGGCATCGGAACGACGTAGGCCGGGCGCTCGTCCGCAGCGGAATCGGTCGCGGCGAAAACGCCATGGTCTTCCCAGAAGCGATACCAGCGCGGCTCGACGACGGCCGGGTCGTACGGCTGGTCGAGTGCAGGAGAGGCGGGGGCCGGTGAAGAGACGCGATCCGTCATCGGAAGCCAGACGTAGCGCGGTTCGGCGGAGGCCTCATCCCTGGCGCTTTCGTCGGCCGGCACCCACGCCGCGTGACGTTGGGGCCTCGGCGCTTACGGGTCCGCGTCCTTGGGGCGGTCCCCCGTCGAGCTCCGAGGCTTCTTTCGGCCCTGAAAGATGCCCTTTGCATCCTGGAGCGACGCGCCTTGGATGAAGTAGGCGCGCGCCGCGGCACCAATGGCCATCGTGGCGCTGAAGGCAACCCCGGCGGAAATAACCGGTCCGCCAGCGGGGGCGACGACCTTGAGGAGCGCTCGGACGGCTTCGCGCAGCAGAAACGCCACGCCGACGTTTGCTCCGAGACCCGCGAGAAACTCGGACGCTCCGCGTCGGTCGGTGGAGCGCCCCGCGATCCACGCGATGGAAGCCACAAGGCCTGCCTGGAGCGTCGTCAGAGGGAAAATGTCGGCAATCGGAATCGGTGCGGCGGCGATGCCCGCGCATACTGCGGCGGTTGCCTTCGTGAGCGTGGCGGCAAGCTCCTCTTGCACGACGCGAGCGCGTGTGACGCGTGCGAGTTCGGCACGACCCGCCTCCGGCAGGTGTCGGAAGAGGATTGCGGCGAGATCATCCATTCGCCATCGCTCGTCCGCACGGAGCGTTCCGTCGGGGCGCCATGACATGTACACGGACACTCCAAGCGTCGCGACGTGGCGCTCGTGCAGACGCGCCCGCCGTTCGATCTGCAGGGCGACGGCGTGTTCGGCGGCCGCCACATGGCGCCGCTTTTCGTCGACTTCCTCGCGTGGCTCCGTGTCGGCCGAGTGCAGTCGCACGCCCTTGGGCTCGAGCAAGTCGCAGTGGGTGACGACGGCAACGAGGGGCGGTTCGCTCCGGTGGGCTCGTCGAAGTTCGTCGTAAACCCGATCGAGCGCGTCGAGGTCACGATCGATCGCGGCGTCGACTTCGCTCGCCTTCGCGACGAACAGCACCAGATCGGCAAATTTGGCGCGAAGCTCGAGCGCGATTGAGTCGATGGCAGTCTTTGCATCGTCGGCCTCTGCGGGCGGCGACCCTTCCTGGATGCCACGGGTGTCGAGGATGGAAAGAGCGCCCCCGTCGCGCTCGTAGTCGTACCAGCGGCCGCGCCCCGTCTGCGCCGTCACGTGCCCCAACTCTGCGACTTTCGCCCCGAAGAGCGCATTGACGAGCGACGATTTGCCGGCCCCGCGCCGTCCAACGAGCACGAGCGCCGGCGGACGCTTCTCGAGGACGACGGTTCGGAGTGTTGCGATCCGCGTGCGCAGATCCTTGGCGATGTCGACGGGGAGTCGTTCGAGCAGATCCTCGAGCCGCGCGATGGCGCGCGCCAGCATTTTCAGGGCTTCGTTGTCGGCGGGCATCGACGACCGTGGGATTGCCGATCGGTGTGGCTACGCCCAACCGGACTTCGTTCAGCCTTCCCTCATGATGCGCGCGATTTCCTCTTTGATGAGCGTCTCGGCAAGCTGGGGGACCACTTCCCACACAGCACGCTCCACCAACTCGCGCGAGAGCGCTAGGACGGCTTCGGCCTGTTGCCGCGTCAGCCCGATTTCGTCGAGTTTGCCGGCAAGTCGACCGTTCACCGTCGTCACCGCATCGCCGACGTGCTGGGCAGCCCCGGTCGGTTGACTCGTCGCTCCGGTCTGGACCGGGACGATCGTCGGCCCGACCGTTGGCGCCACAGTTTGAGCCTGAACCGGAGGTTGCGGCGGCGCCGGAGGTTGCGGCGCACCTGCGGCCTGTCGGGCGGTAAACGGAATGCCCGAAGGCGCCGTGCGCGACAGAGACGAAGGCCCGGCCATGGGAGCCGCGGGGCCAGGCGACGAAGCGGTCTCGAACGACAGGGTGTGGGCCCGCTGCGTGGACCACGCTGGTTTTGGAGGCGCCGCCGCCCCCGGAACGGCAGCTGGAGCAGGCTGTGGGCGCGGCGGAGTGGCCCCGAAAGACACGGCCGCCGGTTGCAGCGGTGCGGCCGCCGCCGCGGGGGGGGCCGCCCGGCTGGTCTCGCGGGCAACGAGAACCTTTTTCACCTTGTCGATCAGGGCCTGGGTGTCGAACGGCTTATCGATGAAATCATCGACCCCCGCGTCGCGTCCGCGGTTGGCGTCGTAAGGGGCATAACGGCTCGCCATCAGCACCACGGCCAAGCCGCCAGCGCGGGCACGCAACTCTTTGGCCAGGGCGTACCCGTCGTGGCCCCCGAGCGAGGCGTCGATGACCGCTACGACCGGTTCCTCGGCGAGCCCGGCCAGGGCGTTCGACGGGCCTTCCGCGCCGATGACTCGAAAATCTTCGCCCGCGAACGTGATCTCGAGAACTTTGCGCATCGTGACGCTGTCGTCGACGGCCAGCAGGATCTTGGGCACGTGGCTTTCTCCGCTTCCAAACACAGTAAGCGATGAGACCGATAATGGGTGCGCGACGCTAGAGGTGTCAAGCGACGCGCCCCGGTCATGGTACAACAACGCGAGCCCCATTGGCGTTGCGAACGGTCGTAGTGACCCGGGATCTCGAGGGGCCGCTGGATCGGGCGGTTCGGACGATCCTCGAAGCAAGCTGGGGGAAAGCACGGTCTTGGATCGAGGCGGGAAAGGTGCGCGTGGCCGGCACGGTCGCCACCGAGCCGACCACACGCGTCCGTGCGGGACACGAAATCTGCATCGACGAGGGCGCGACCCGCTCGAGGCCCACGCGCCTTACGGAAGACCAGGTCGTTTACGTGGACTCACAGGTGATCGTCGTCGCGAAGCCAGCGGGGGTCAGTACCGTGCCCTTCGACGATCGCGAGACGGATACTCTCGAGGGCCGCGTCCGGGCGTGGATGGAGCGAAAGCGACTGGTGCCCGGCAAGCAACGGCCCAACCTCGGCGTCGTCCACCGCCTGGACAAGGAAACGAGTGGGTTGATCGTGTTCACCCGAACCTGGCTCGCCAAGCAGAGCCTGGCTGGCCAGTTTCGGCGCCACAGCGTGCACCGCCGTTATCTGGCGATTGTGCACGGCCGCGTAGGGGCGCGGGCCTACCGGAGCTGGCTCGTCGACAACCGCGGCGACGGCTTGCGTGGATCCGTCCGTGGCACTCCGCCGACGCACGCTCGCGAAGCGATCACGCACGTCGAGCCGCTTGAGGGACTCGCCCAAGCGACGTTGGTCGCGTGCCGCCTCGAGACCGGGCGCACCCATCAGATTCGCATCCACCTGAGCGAGTCGGGCCATCCGGTTGTAGGCGATCGGGTCTACACGCGACGGTACAGCGGCTCGCTGATCGAAGCCCCGCGTCTCATGCTTCACGCGAGCGAGCTCGGTTTCGTGCATCCGGCTACGGAGCAGCAGGTTCGGTGGGACCGCGCGATGCCGGAAGACATGGCCGCAGTCCTCGACCGGCTCCGCCATACGCCGCTGTGACGAGCTTTGCGCTCGCGCAAGCGTTGCGGACCAACGATTTTCCCCGATGGGGGGGTCTGCGCCTCGGCCTTATTCGAGCGACCGCGCAACGCCCCGACAATAGTGCTAAAAATGGAACAGATCGATGTCCGAGCTCAGCGCCCGCGCCAGGCAGGTGCTTTACCACTGCGTAACGGAATACGTTGCCAACGGCGAGCCCGTCGGGTCACGAACGCTCGCCAAGAAATCGGGTCTTGATCTCTCCCCGGCGAGTATCCGCAACGTTCTCGCCGACCTAGAAGACATGGGGTACCTGCGACAACCGCACACGAGCGCCGGACGAATTCCGACCGACCGCGCCTTTCGCTTGTTCATCGATGCTCTGATGCACGTCCGCGCGGTGACGACCGACGAGGTGGCCGCCATTCGCGATCGCTTCGCGTCGTTCGAGCCCGGACAAAACGTGATGCGCGAAACGGGCAAGCTGCTCTCCGAGTTGACGGGCACCGCGGCTGTCGTCTCGGCGCCGCGCGCCGAGACGCTTGTCCTCAAGCAGCTGCGGTTTCTGCGGACCGGTCCGGACGAAGTGCTGGCCGTGCTCGTCATCAAGAACGGGGCAGTGCAAAATCGCTTCTTACGCGTGTCGATGACCGAGGCGGAGCTTCAGCGCATCCACAATCTTCTGGATGACGTCGTCGAAGGCCGAACCCTCGGTGACCTGCGGGAACTGTTCGACCGACGCTTGCTGAGCCAGCGGATCCAGCAGGACGAGACACGGCGCCGCGCGTTCGAACTGGGGGCCGAAGCCGTCGGCGACGCGGCAGACGGCGAGACCGACCTTGTCATCGAGGGCCAAGACCGCTTGCTCGAGAAGCCGGACTTCGACGACGTCGGGCACTTCCGGCGGCTCGTCACGGCCCTGGACGCCCGAGAGAAGCTTATCAAGCTGCTTGATCTCGCGATCCAATCGAAGCGTGGTCACGTCGTCGTCGGAGAAGAATTCGGCGACTTGGGCGACGGCCAACTCGCCATCGTCGGCGCGCCCTACACCTCCCACGGGCAGACGGTGGGAACGGTCGGCGTCATCGGGCCGACACGCATGGATTATCCACGCGTGTTGCCGCTCGTGGCCGCGACAGCCAGTGCGATGAGCGAATTCATGGAACGATCGGAAGGCGGCAAGAAAGAACCGGACGAGCAATGATAAGCTACCGGTCCTCCGATGACGCACTCTCCGCCGGACCTGCCCGGCGCCCAGACGACCGATTCACCAATCGATCGCGCTCTGACGCTTCTCCTCGCGGATGAACCCGAAGCCGCACTGCGGTGGAGCGCGGCGGTGGTCGAACGAGATGCGTCCATCCCGAGCGCGCTGGTCATTACGTGCCGGCTGCTCGAACAGATGGGCCGCCCCGAAGCGGCGATCGAGGGCTTCGATCTCGCCGTGCACCGAGCGATCGATGCTGGCAATCTGCCTCTCGCCGTGGCGGCCATCGCGGATCTGCGCGCTCTAGGGGTCAACGTCGAACCATCGCTCGCCGAGGTCGCGGAGGCCTTCTGTCTCGGTTCGATCCGCATCCAGGACAACGAGACTCCGCCGCCCCCTCTGCCCAACCTCGAGGGTTTCCAGCCGCTCAGCTCATTTCTTAGCGGCCCCGCGTTGACCTCGAAGGCCACGCAGATTCTGCACGCCGCAACGCGCGAATATCGGGAGGCCGAGGGGACCGAGCTGCCGCTGGTCGCGCCGCTCGCGTTCTTCAGCGCGTTGTCCAAGGACGCTCTGAGTGATCTCGTTGCAGCATTCGAGATGATCACGGTCCCCGCCGGCGAGCGCGTCATCACCGCGGGTGAGGAAGGCGCCGAGGCGTACATCGTCGCCCGCGGCGAGCTGGAGGTCACACGCGCCAACGACGACGATCAGGAGCGGCCCGTGGTATTGGCGCGGCTCGTGAGTGGTGCGCTTTTCGGCGAGATGGCGCTTTTGTCGAGGGCCCCCCGCGTGGCGAATGTGGTCGCCACGCGGCCGTCTATCCTGCTCGTCGCGAAGCGCGACGCACTCGAGGCCGTCGCCGAGAAGCGACCGGAAGTGGCGGTCGAGCTGGCGGCTCATTGCCGCCGGCGCATGGTGGCCAATCTGGGTCGCACCTCCCGTGTCCTCATCGCGGTGCCCCCGGCCGAGCGAGCGATCCTCGTCGAACGATTCGAGACACGGAGCTTCGAAAGGGGAGACAAGCTGGTCGTCGAGGGAGAGGAGGCCCAAGGCCTGCATCTAGTGGCTTCGGGCGAGGTTGCGGTCGTGGCGCACGAGAACGGCGAGTCCATCGTCGTCGCGACGCTTCCGGCTGGCGAGACCGTCGGCGAAGGCGCACTCCTGCTGCGGCGGAAGGCCAATGCGGACGTCATCGCGGTGCATCCGACCGTCACGCTGTTCCTGCCGCGCGAGGAATTCCTCGAGTTGGTCGAGGCGCACCCGAGCATCCTGCACGGTCTCTACATGACGGCCGTCCGCCGTGACGACGAGACCACACGCGCGCTCGACTCCGCGCCCGCTTCGGCGGCGGTGGACTACGTGCTTCTCTGATGGTCCAACGGCATCCGTCCGACGCCTCTCACTGCGCCGGTCCGAACGTGCGCCTGCCGGCGGCTACGGACGTGGTACCGCGGTTGCGCGGCCGCTTCACTCCGGCCGAAGCGCGACAGGCCCGCCGTCTCGCGATCGTCACTGCGATCGTCGGCGGCTTCTTCGTTTTGGAGCTTGGAGGAGCTCTGTTCGCGGACAGCGTCGTCCTCCAAGCGGACGCCATGCATCTTCTGATGGATGTGCTGGCGCTCGGCGTCAGCTTGCTCGCGATGCGACTGGCGGTTCGGGCGCCGACGGCGCGCTTCACATTTGGACTGCGGCGAGCGGAGCCGGTGGCCGCCATTTTCAGTGCATTTCTCGTGCTTCTAACCACGGCTTGGATCGTCGCCGAGGGGGTCGCCGCGCTTCGCGGGCACCCTTCACCGAAGGCGGGCGCTATGCTCGTCGTGGCGCTCGCGGCGCTCTTCGTGAGCGGGTTGAGCGCGTGGCTCTTGCACGACGTCATCGGGCAAGCGCGCGCGGATCCGCATGCCGGCGGTTCGACCGAGCCGGCACACGATCATCGGCCCGGTCGGATCGAACACGGCCACGCGCTCAACCTGCGAGGTGCCGCGCTTCACCTGGTCGGCGATACCCTCGGGGCACTCGCTGCGGTCGCCGCCGCGATCGTGGTTCGCTTCGGGGGTCGGCCTGCGGCCGATCCCGTTGCCGGCTTCGTGGTTGCCGCGATCCTGTTCGTCGGCTCGATGCGCCTGCTGGGCCAGGCGACGATGGTCCTGCTGGAAGCGGCACCGGCCCGTCTCCCGTTGCTCGCAGTGCGTGGCGCGATCGATGCCTTCCCCGGCGTGGTGGCCGTCGATGCGCTGCACGTCTGGACCCTGGGCGCGGGACACGATGCGATCATGGCGTGTGTGCGAACGACCTCGAACGACCCTACGTTCGCTCCGAGGCTTTCGGCCCACCTGCGAAGCGCTACCGGTGCCGAGTACGTGACGGTACAAGTCGAGCCGCCCCCCGATTCCTGACGGCTCGATCCGACTTTTGCGGACGACGCCTTCGGCGATGCCCCCACCAAAGAAAGGGCGGCAAGGACCCTGCACCGCTCACCACAACCATTCCTCGTTGGTTCGGACCGACTTGACCGAGCGTGCCGCATTGAGTACGCCCCATCGCCGATGCGCACATTCCTCCGTCCCATTCTCGCCACCGCCCTGGCCATCGCCTTTTCGATCTTTGGCAGAACCGCCGCCGCCGAAACCAAGGTGGCCGTCGTCGACGTGCAGCGTGCCGTCATGCAGACCGAGGAGGGGCTCCGCGCCCAGGCGACGCTCAAGAAGATGTTCGATAGTCGCCAGCAGGAGCTCAACAAGCGTCAGACGGATCTTCAAAAGCAAAAAGAGGACATCGACAAGCAGGCGAAGGTTCTCTCGCAACAAGCGCTGCAAAAGAAGGTCGACGACTGGCAAAAGCAGATGGTCGAGCTGCAGCAGACGTTCGTCGAGTACAACAAGGAGCTCGAGAAAAAGCAGAAGGAGATGACCGATCCGATCTTCGAGCGCGTTCTCGGAGCGATCAAGCGGGTGGCCGGCGCCGACGGCTACGACCTCATCGTCGACCGTGCGACGGTGGCGTTCTCGCGGGGCGACTTGGATCTCACCGACCGAGTCATCCAAATGGCGAACGGGGCATTGGTGGGCGGCGCCGCGTCGCCACCGGCCATAAGCGGTTCGGCCGCGCCTGCACCCGCGCGGGCCCCCGCCCAGCAGGGCGGCTCCGCGAAGCCGTGACGTGGGACGGGGTCGTCAGACTCCGCAAACAGGCGCTCGACGCGTGGGCCACCGTCTACGGTGGTAGCGTCGTCGGCGATCGGGAGTATGCCCCCGTCGCGGTCGCCGCGGTGGGCAGCGCCGGTCCAGGTGACATTGCTCCGCTGCTCGTCAGCCGGTTCGTCGAGGCGGGGTTGCAGGCGACGCAGCGCGGTGCAGCGCTTTTGGTTCAGAGCTCGCTTGCATACGCGGTCAAGCGCGCCGAAAGCGTCTGGGTTCATGAGCACGCAACGTGGGCCTTGGCCCACTTGCTGGATAGCGCGATCGTTCCGGACGACGAGCCGGTCATGGGCCCCGGCTGTGCCATCGCACCCAGTGCGGTCATCGGCCCGCGGGTTGTCCTCGGCTCGCGCGTTGTCATCGGGGCCTGTGTCGTGCTCGGGCACCCCGGATTCGGATGGGCGCGCGGTCCGGAGGGGGCGGTCCGCAGTGTTCCGCAGCTCGGCGGTGTCGTGATCGACGACGACGTCGCGGTGGGGCCGCTTTCCACCGTTGACGCCGGAACTCTCGCGCCGACCCGCATCCGACGAGGCGCAAAGCTCGATTCGCACGTGCATGTGGGGCACAATGCGGACATCGGCGAGGGCACGCTGGTCGCGGCGCAATGCGGCTTCGCGGGGTCGGTGACCATCGGTCCGGGCGTCCTGGTCGGCGGACAAGTCGGCATCGCCGATCACGTCGTGGTGGGCAAGGGCGCGCGCATTGCGGCGAAGAGCGGCGTCATCGGGGATGTACCCGCCGGTGCCGTCGTGGCAGGATACCCGGCTGTAGCGCGCATGCGCTGGCTGCGTGCGCTCGGCAGGTTGTACGGTGCCTCGAGAGAGGATCGTTGAAAGTCAGCACCGGCATCGACATCGACCGAATCCTGCGGATCTTGCCGCACCGGTGGCCGTTCGTTCTCGTCGACCGTGTCACAGAGGTCGTCTCCGGGGAACGCATCGTCGGCCACAAATGCGTCACGGTGGCTGAGCCTTGGTTTCAGGGTCACTTCCCCGCGCGTCCGATCATGCCGGGAGTTCTCATCGTCGAGGCGCTCGCGCAGATCGGCGGCATTCTCGCGTACGCGACCGAGCCGTTTGACCCGTCCAACTCGCTCATGTACTTCCTCGGCATCGACAAGGCGAAATTCCGCCGTACGGTCACTCCCGGCGACCGCCTCGATCTGGTGGTCACGATCGCGCACCACCGAACGAACGTGTGGAAGTTCCACGGCGAGGCGTCGGTCGACGGAACGCTCTGCGCCAGCGCGGACCTGTTGGCGAGCGTCGTGGACCGCCAGGGGTGACCGCCATGGCTCGGGTGCACGCTGCCGCAATAGTGGATCGCCGCGCCGAGCTGGCCGGTAACGTGGTGGTGGGGCCCTATGCGATCGTGGAGGCAGGGGCCGTCCTATCGCAAGGGTGTGTGATCCATCCGCATGCGGTCGTCCGTTCCCGAAGCTTTCTCGGCCCGAGGACGGTGGTGCATCCGTTCGCCGTCATCGGCGGTGAGCCGCAAGCCAAGAGCGGGGGCACGGGGCCGGCGCGCGTCGAGGTCGGAGAGGGCAACGTCTTCCGCGAGCATTCGACGGTTCACGGAGGCACCGAGGGGCGTGTGACCCGGATTGGGGCCTTCAATTGGTTCATGGTTGGGTCGCATGTCGCCCACGATGTCGTCGTCGGATCGAACTGTGTTCTGGCAAACGGGGTGCAGCTGGCCGGTCACGTCGTCGTCGAGGACTGGGTGAACTTCGGAGGACTGAGTGGTGTCGCGCAACGGGCTCGTATCGGCGAGAGTGCATTCGTCGCGGCGGCGGCGGCATGCGAGCGCGACGTTCCCCCGTACGTCATCGTGCAGGGCGATCGGGCTCGAGTCCGGGGAGTAAACGTCGTTGGCCTCCGGAGGAGGTCCGTGCCGGAGGCCAGCATTCTTGCGCTCAAACGGGCCGTCGCCAAAATTTGGCACTCCGGGACGATCCGTGCCCAAGCAATGCGCGGTCTCGACGCCGAAGCCGATCCCTACGTCCGTGCGCTCGTTCGAGCGCTGCAAATGGCCGCCGACGCGTAGCGGCAAGTCTTACCCGCCGCGAGAGCCCTCGCCGAGGATGTCTTCGAACGCCCGGTCGAATTCGTCGTCGGCGCCCACCGCGGCCGCACGCGACGGTTGCTTGGGCTCGAATTTCTGCAGCCGCCGAATGCGCTCTTGAACGTCGCGGAACGAGGGCACGAGCCGTGCGGTGCGTTGCAGGTACTCGAGCGCCTGCTTGGTCATCTTCTTGGCCTCGTATGCGGCTCCGACCTCGTAGCTCAGAGCGGCTTCCTGCTCTCTCGTGCGCTCGGCCACTTGCAGACCGCGTAGGAAGGCCTCGATCGCCTCGTTGAGATTGCCGCGCTCGATTAGGATCGTGCCGATCATCGAGTGGCATACGCACGCGCTCTTCGGATCGCGCGTCGCCATCCCGAACTCGCGGATCGCGTCGTCGAGCAAACCCATTTCACGGTACGCGACACCGAGGTCGTAGTGGCTCTGCGTGTCCTCGACCGTGATTTGCTGGGCCACGCCCGCTTTGAATTTCGCGAAGACCTCTTCGACGTCAACCTGCTCGGCAGGTCCCGCGGTGCCCCTGGATGCGCCCGGTGCGCTCAGCAGAGCGCCGCCGTCATCGAATGCGCGCTCCCCGGCGGGCGATGGACGCGTGCCTGAGTCTCCGTGAGCGGTGCGCTCTTGCGCCTCGAGCTCGGTCAGCCGATCGCGCAACAGCGGGTGGTTCGGCACGCGCGATAGCTGCTCCTGCAGGATCGTACGGGCGTCGTCGAACAGTCCTCTCGTAGCAAAGAAGTCGGCCTCTTCGAGGGCGGATTCGAGTTCCGGGACGCCGCGTTGGGGGCCTCCGCGCCGGCCGCCGAGTGCCGAGGCCGACTGACCGTTGCGCGCCGCGTCGGACTCGCCTGACTCTTGCGGCCGGTCGAGCGGATAGCTGGGCAACGGCCCGTCGCCGAACGGATCGTCGATCGCGTCGATGTTCGATTGAAGCGCTGCCGGATATGCGGGCGCCGTTTCGCTCGAATTCGAGCGCCCGTCGTCGTCCTCGGGGCTGATTTCTTCGAGGTGGTACGACGGCAGCGGGGCTTCCGGGTCGTAGCCGCTCAAAGGTGCGCGTATCGCCGCCGTTTCGCGAGCCTCGTGAACCTCGGTCTCGGCCCCTTCCTCGACGAGCTCGTAGCCAAGGTCGCGCAGCATGCGCGTCGCGACGACATTGTCCGGATCGAGCGAAAGCGCATCCTGAAGGGCGCGTGCGGCCTCCTCGCCGTCGAGCGACTCGACGAGGAGCTCTGCGATCGCGATGAGCTGGCCGGCGGCGCCTAGGGCGTTGCCGGATTCGAGAAAGAGGTCGCGCAGCATCTCGCGAACCTCGAGCGAGCGGGGCGCAAGGCGCAGCCCCTCCTCGAGCGTCTGGATCGCGGCCCCGAGCTGGCGATGGCGTCGGAATCCAGCCGCGTCGGCCAGAACGCGAGTGACGTCCTGATAGGCGACTTCCCGGGTACGGGCGTCGCCGGTCTCCTCGACCAGGTCGAAGCCCGTGCCGGCACCGTCGTCCGCGTTCGAGGAAGCGTGTGCCGCCCTCTTCGCGAGCTCGATCGGCTGTTCCTCGGATTCGATGTCGTCGTCGACGACGTCTTCGTACGTCTCCTCGACGGCGGCTCCACCATCGTCGACGCATTCCCCCTCTTGCCACGCCGTTCGAGCGAGTGATCCGTTCGCCGCGCGGGCGGGGGTCTCGAGTGCAAGCTGTTGGACGACTTCGTCGTTCGGAGCGAGCTTCTGCAACTTCGAAATGAGCTCGCGAAAGAGGTCGGTTTTGCCCGATTCCCGTGCAATGCGCGCCATCTCCTTGTGGACTTCGATGGCCTTGGCGGCCTGACCGATGTTCGTGAAGGCCCGCGCGAGCAGTTCCAGCGTGTCAATGTCACGTGGATTGGCCTGGAAGCAAATCTGCAGCTTCGCGAGAGCGTGCAGCCCGTCGTTTGGGTTGCCGCGCGCCAAGTACAGCTCCGCGGCCAGCCGGGCATGCGACGGATCGGCATTCAGCTGCAGCATTCGCTCGGTCACGCGCAGAGCGTCGTCGCGTCGCTCGAGCCGCATCAACTGTCCCGTGGCGATCCCGAACTCGGCAATGGCTTCGTCGATGCTCTTTGCGTGCGACAAGGCCTCGGCAAGACGCAAATGCGACAGGGGGTTGGTCGGATCGAGTTCGACGATTCGACGGAACACTTCGATGGCGTCCTGCTCGCGGCTCTGGCGCTGCAGATGCGTCGCCATTTCGTCGAGTGCTGCAAGCGCATCGCTTGTCAGCCCGAGCTGCTGATACAAGTCTGCGAGCTGCGGTGTGACGTGGGCGTATTTGTCCTCGAGCTGCGGAACGTATTTCGTTATGATTTCACGAATTTGCTTGAATACGGCAACCGCTTTGAGCGAGAAGCCCTGGCTCGCATAAAACTTCCCCACACGCTCGTAGGTGGCGATGGCGTCGGCGTACGCCTCCATCTTGGATTGGAGGTCGCCCAGCTTCAGGAGGGTCCGCGCATCGCTTGGATCTTCCTGGAGGATTTTTTGGTACTCGATGGCCGCCCGATCGTACCGCCTCTTTTCGACGTACTTCTGGGCGGCGGCGAGTGTCTTCTCGCGGTCGATCGCCACGTTTTACGACTGCTCCCTCCGGCTGCTGCCGCTCGCTCTGCGGCGCGCCATGCAGAGTACCTCGATTCGACTCCTGTGGCGCGATGTTTGGCGCCGATTGCGCGCTCCGGGTCAAAATAGCGCCAATGTAGGTGATGTATTGCGCCGGCCGCGCTCGACGACAGGTCGTGCCGTATCTAGGTTCGGGCGGTTAGGGAAACCATGCCTACTCAGTCGGCGAAGTATAAGGCCCCGTTCGGAGCGGAAGGCTCAGCTGCGGTCGATTCGGCCCTGGCCGCGAAGCTGCTCGCAATTGCCCTCAGTCGTGGGGGCGACTACGCGGATCTGTTCTTCGAGTACCGAGCCGCGGGGGGGCTTGTTTTCGACGAGGGAATCCTGAAGACGGCATCGCGCGGCGTGTCGATGGGGCTTGGCGTTCGCGTCCAGCGAGGTGACGCGACCGGTTACGCGTACGTCGAGCAGCTCGACTGGGAAGCGATGAAGCGGGCTGCCGAGACCGCGGCGCAAATCGCCAGCGGCGGCGGTTCCACCGAAGCGACGCAGGCGCATTGGGTCGAAACAGCTCGGCGATACGACCTTGACCAGGTGAGTCTGGACGTTCCCGGCCTCGAGAAGCGACAGTTGCTCGAGCGGGCGGCGGCGGTTGCGCACGGCTTCGATCCCCGCATCGTCAAGGTCGAAGCGAGCCTGTCCGAAGAAATCCGGGAGATTCTGGTCGTTACGAGCGATGGGTTGATGGTGCGCGACACTCAGCCGCTGCTGCGTTTCGGGGTGCGCGCGATCGCTGAGAGAAACGGCAAGCGCCAGGAGGGCTCGAGCGGCGGCGGAGGGCGCACGACCATCGGGTACTTCGAGGACAAGAGCCCCGAGTGGCACGGGCGGGAAGCGGCGCGGCAAGCGGTGACGATGCTGGACGCGGAGGACGCTCCGGCGGGACAAATGGAGGTCGTCCTCGCACCGGGCGATAGCGGCATCTTGCTGCACGAGGCGGTCGGCCACGGTCTCGAAGCAGACTTCAATCGCAAGGGGACAAGCAACTATGCCGGCAAAGTGGGCGCGGCGGTTGCGAGTGAGCTCTGCACTGTGGTGGACGACGCGACGTTACTCCACAGCCGGGGTACGATCAATGTCGACGACGAGGGACACGAGCCCCGACGTTCGGTGCTCATCGAGAATGGAACGCTGGTCGGGTACATGCACGACCGGCTGAGCGCAAAGCACTACGGGCTCGCTCCGAGCGGCAACGGGCGTCGCGAGAGCTTCGCGTGCGCCCCGATGCCCCGGATGACCAATACGGTCCTGCTCGCCGGACCGCACGACCCGGAGGAGATCCTCAAGACCGTGAAGCGAGGGGTCTACGCAAAAAAGTTCGGCGGCGGCCAGGTCGACATCGCGAACGGCGACTTCGTGTTTTCTCTCACCGAGAGTTATCTGGTCGAGGACGGTAAGATCACGGCTCCCCTCAAGGGTGTGAATCTCATCGGAAACGGCCCCGACGTTCTGCGCCGGGTGACGATGCTCGGTCACGACGTCGAGTTGAGCGACGGGGTCTGGACGTGCGGCAAGGACGGCCAGAGCGTGCCGGTCGGCGTGGGGTGTCCGACCATAAAAATCTCATCGATCACCGTCGGCGGTACTCGGGTGGGGCCGGCCTGACGGCCTTTGCCGCCACGCCCTGGGCGGCCCCTGGTTCCCGGGTCGAGGCTCTCATCTCGTTCTTTCCGGACATCGCCATATGAATACTCGACTCAGGAGGGCATGCACGATATGGACCGGGGTCCGTGGGCAAGCCCGGGTCATTCGTGTTGGTCGTCGGTCACCGAACGTTGGTCGACGGCCCCGAAGGAGCAGCTGCGCTGCTTCGTCAGCTCGGCTCCGAGGTGCGGACGCTCGATCTGTGGGACGACTTCGTCTCAATCGTCGAGCAAACGCGCTCGGGCGGTGACGTGCGCGCGATGGTGTTCGAAGCGGGCGAGCGCCCGGACTTGGCGGCCGCCGCGCTGCGAGCAGCGCGCAAGGTGCCCGAGCTCAGCGAGATACCGACCATCGTCACACTGCCCCCGCGTCAGATCACGGGGTACGACCCGGCGAGCGGATTCGACGACTTCATCGTCGTGCCGTGCGTCGCCGGTGAGCTTTACGCGCGAATTCGAGCGCTCGAATGGACGCGAAGCGAATTTGCCACCGAGGAGCGCCTGAAAATTGGTTCTCTGGTCGTCGATCGGGCTGCGCACGAAGTGAGCGTCGACGGGCGGCGGGTAACCCTGACGGCGAAGGAATTCTCGCTGCTTGCCTTCCTGGCCGCGAATCGGGGTCGTGTATTCTCCAGGGAAACACTGCTCGCGCGCGTTTGGGGGAGTCGCTACGAGGGCGGCGCGCGCACGGTCGACATTCACGTTCGCCGGCTGCGCGCCAAGCTCGGGGACGCATTGCCGCTCGAGACTCTTCGCGGCGCCGGGTACAAGCTGCGCGCGCCGAGCGACGCGGGAAAGTCCCGTTGAGCGCGGCTCGCGCGCTCGTCAGCATCGGCTGTCCTTGCGGAATCGGACCGGAGGTGAGCGTTGTGGCTGCGGCGGCCGAACGGCGCGTCCGCGTAGTCCTGGTCGGTGACGCCGGTGCCGTGCGCGCCGCGGCGTCCGGCCGTGGAATCGCCTTGTCGCGCGTCGTTCGCGTGTCGGGGCCGGCTGAAGGCTTCGGTCTGGCCCGGGACCATATCGCGGTCTGGCAGCCCACTCGTGCCCTGGCGTTGCGCGACCGGCGTCCCGGAGCGCCCACGCGCGTCTCCGGCCGTATGCAACTCGGCTGGATCGACGCCGCCTGCGACGCCGTGGCGGTGCAGGCGGCGGACGTGCTCGTGACGGGTCCGGTCAGCAAGGAGGCCATCGCCCGATCGGGCGCGGTCGGGGCGGCGGACTTCATCGGACATACCGAGCACCTGCAAAAAAGATTGCGCTCGCGCGAGGTCGTCATGGCCTTCTGGTCGCCGAGGATCGTGGCTGGCCTTGCGACGACGCACATTCCGCTGCGCCGCGTTTCCCGTGCCGTCACCCCGGCGCTGGTTGCGCGGGCGACGTATTGGCTCACCTGGTTCTTGGCCCAGCTCACGGGCCGCCGGCCCCGCGTTGCGGTGGCAGCGCTCAATCCTCACGGCGGGGAAGGGGGGCTGCTCGGTCGAGAGGAACGAGACAGCATCGTGCCGGGGATCGCTCGCGCGCGCGCGCGACTCGAAGCATCGCGGATTTCGGCGAGCATCGACGGGCCGGTGCCTGCGGAGAGTGCATTTCGCCTCGCGGCGGGCCAGCGATGGGACGGGGTCGTGGCGATGTACCATGATCAGGCGACCATTCCGATGAAGCTTTTGGGCTTCGGCGATGCGGTGAACGTGTCTTTGGGTTTGCCGATCGTCCGGACGAGCGTGGATCACGGTACGGCCTACGATCGAGCGGGCCTGTGGACGGCGGATGCACGCGGCATGCGTGCAGCAATCGCCCTTGCCGGTCGGCTCGCGCGCATCGGCGGAAAAGACGTTCTAGTGAACACCCCAAACCGCCCAGGCGAGCCACCCGAGCATCGCGACGCTCAGGCCGAACGCGCTCAGCGTGATCGGTAGGGGCACCCTTACCGGACGGGGCGTCCTCGTCGAAAGCAGCAAGTGGGTCGCGGCGACGACGATGGCATCGACCTTCTTTTTCGCGCCTCTACCCTTCTGAGGGTCGTCCACGAGCGCGCGATATCTGCGGGCGATCTCGGGCAACGACTCCGTGTGGAGCGCGTGATCGAGCAACGCCCCGTGCGCCTTGTCCTCTTCCCATGCAGCGAGGACGCGCTGCCACAGGGCGTCGAGCACGGGGTCCGTGGAGTCAGCCATCTCGACCGCGTGTGCGTTTGGCGCAGTGGGTCCGGGCGGCAACCTCGACGTGCGCTTCGATCACCTGCTCCACGACGGCCCTCATGGAAGGGCGATTCGCAGCTCGCGCGCAAGGCGCGCGACCGCCTCAAAATACGAGGATCGATCGTACGGCTCATTGAGAATGCAGAAGTCGCGGCCGGACAAGCCCACGCAACCGAAGCCGTATGTGCATTCGATGCAGCCAATGGACCGGACGAGGTAGGCGCTGGCGAGGCAACTTTCGCTTTCTACGCAGTGCTGGCAAGCCCAGCACGTTTGACAGCGTACGCAATGGGAACATTCCACGGAGTCGGTGCACGACGTGCAGTAGTGGCAACGTGCCAGTCCGGTCGAACCAACGCAGAACGTGCACTGGCTGCATCGCTCGCAGCGATCGCACGCATAACAGGTCGTATTGCGCCGCCGGGGGGCCCGCGCGACGAGCTCGGCCAACGCACCCTCGAACTGAGCGCCAGTGAGTGAACGGACGTCGCTCATGCCGAGGGTCGACTTTTCTGACGTTCGAGCCCGGGAGGTCAAGACGCTCGCCTCGGATGAGCGGCTTTTTTGGCCCGCCCGCGCAATTGTGTGTACCAATGTGCGATACGGAGGCCATCGATGCCCGGCTCGCAACCATTTTATGTCTCGCTCTCGTTCGCAGCAGCCCTCGCCTGCGTTCTGACTCCCGCGCTCGCGATCGCATCACCCGCTTCACCGACTCCGCCTCGAACGGAGCGCGACGCCAGGGCCAAGCCCTGCGCGAAGGCTCCCGTCGAGGTCGTTGCGGGCGCCGACCACGCCACATTCCCGCTCGCAGCGTGTGATGGAGGGGCGCTGCGCTCGGGGGTTGACCAGTTTTCGATTCTCGCGAGGCCGGCAACGGCGGCCAAGCCAACCGAGCCACTCCTCGCGCTCGAAAAGAGCAAGGGGACGGAGCTCGCCCCAGGCGTACGCCGCGTCGATTCGCGTCTGGTCGAGCGCCTGCAGCTCGTCGTGGATCACTTCGCCACGGAAAATCAGCCCGCTCGGGTGGTGCTTCTCTCCGGATATCGTCCGCGCGGATCCGGCAGCTATCACTCGACGGGCAGGGCCATCGACTTCCGAATCGAGGGCGTGAAAAACGACACGCTGGACGCCTTCTGCAAGACGCTGTCGGATACCGGCTGCGGCCTGTACCCCAACGACATTTTCGTTCACATGGATGTCCGAGATTCCGGCACCGGTCACGTGGCTTGGGTCGACACGAGCCGCCAGGCAGCCATCGTCCCGGAGCGCAATGTCACGGCCGGCGCGCCGCCGCCGCCGCCCATGGATCCACCCGTGGCTTCGGCGACTGCGCCCGGGCTGTCGATCGCGAGGCCTCTCGAGCCGACTGACGATGCGCACGCCGACGCGGTCAAAGAAAAGCTACCACCGCTCCCCGCGAAGGAGCGCCGGATCAGCCGGCGCAAGCGCCACAAGAAAACTCGTCTGGAAGGCCGATCGATTTAATGCACTGCCAGTCGAGGTCGCGGCAAGCATCGTGGCGGGCGGTAGCACGAGCGAATTCGGGGGAGTGAATCGCGGTTTGGGCGGAGCAGCCCAAGGGACTCGTCGAGTACACCGCCGATCGCGAAGCGCGAACCATCCGCGCATCGACGGTTGGACGGTACCTCCACGCCGGTGCACTCGTCGGCTTTCGGCGCTTCGCCGACCCCGGGCGGGAGCGTCCCGCGGTCTTGCCAAAAGGCTTTAGCCCAGCGCGCAGAAGCCCTCGTAATCCACGTAGCCGGTGATGGTCGGCTGAGGGCCGCACACGGGGCAGGCCGGGTCCCGTCGCAGCCTAAGTTCTCTGAACTTCATCTTGAGACTGTCGTACGCGAGCAGGCGGCCGGCGAGTGTGGTGCCCCGACCCAGCACGATCTTGATCGCTTCGGTGGCCTGAAGAGTACCCACGATTCCACATAGGATGCCCAGTACCCCGGCCTCCTGGCAGCTCGGTGCGAGGTGCGGGGGGGGCGGTTCCGGATACAGGCACCGGTAGCAAGGGCTCGGCGCCACGCCGAGCCGCTTCGCGGCCTTCTCTGGAATGAATGTCGTCACCTGGCCGTCGAAGCGAAAGATGCTTCCGTGAACGACGGGTTTGCCGAGCCAGACGCTCGCGTCGTTGACGAGATAACGCGTCGGAAAGTTGTCGGTCCCATCGATCACGATCTCGTAGTCGCGAAATAGGCGGTCGACATTGGCGCTTGTGAGTCGCTCCTTGTGAGCGACGACTTTGACGTCGGGGTTCAGATCGGCGATCGCTTTGGCCGCGCTGTCGACTTTTGGCGTTCCGACGCGACTCGTCGCATGGACGATCTGCCGTTGCAGATTCGACGCGTCCACGACGTCGGCGTCGACGATTCCGATGGTTCCGACGCCCGCTGCCGCCAAGTACAGCGCGGCCGGGGAACCGAGGCCGCCCGCGCCCAGCAACAGCACCTTGCTATTCAGCAGGCGCGTCTGTCCAACCTCGCCGACCTCGGGCAAAAGAATGTGACGGGAGTACCGTTCTCGTTGCGCGTCGGTAAGCGCCGGCGGCACTTCGACCGGAAAACCGAGATCCTTCCACCGGACGAAACCGGGGTTCGCGGTCTCGACATTCGTGTATCCAAGCTCCTGCAGGGTTGCCGCTGCGAGCGCCGAGCGCGTCCCACCGGCGCAGTATGCGACGATGGGTGCCGTCTTGTCGGGCAGCTTTTGTTCGGCTTGGATCTCGAGAAAGCCCCGCGGCAGAGAGACCGCCCCAGGGATGTAGCCGCCGCGCCACTCGTCTTTTTCCCGCACGTCGACCACGGTCAACCTGTCGCCGGCCTCGATCCGACGCTTGAGTTCTTCCAAGCTGACTTGTTTGACGCGCCTGCGAACGTCCGAAATGAGGTCGGTATAGGTGGTGGGCATCGGGCCTACGCCACAACTTAGCGACGATTGAAGACGCGTCTAGACGTCGTCTGGACGGGCAGTACTTCCGTCATCCGAGCCACGAGCTCGCCGCCGTCACGAGGTCGCTCACCGTTCGGGCGTGTGCAAGCCGCTGCGAGGGCTTGGAGCGACGACGTCGCGTCGCTTTCGGCGCCGACGCGAGCGAGGACCTCTTCGAGCAATCGGCCGAATCCGTAGACGTCGTCGCTTGGGTCGCTCACACGGCCAGCGCTTCGCTCTGGCGATACATACCCGGCACTTCCTGCGAGGCTTGGATCGCCCGCGCGCCTCGCGCTGCCGAAGTCCGTCAGAACGGAGGTGTCCGGCGGGAAAAGAAGCACATTGGCTGGCTTGACGTCGTGGTGAACCCAGCCGCGTGCATGCACTCGCGCGAGCGCCCGTGCGAGCGAAAGGGCCCACCGTTGCATCGGCGCGGGCAAGACCGCGTCACCTCTTGTCAGATGGGAGGCCAGGGCGCCAAGGGCGCACCACGGCATGGCGAGCCAACCTTCGTCGATATCCACGTCGAAGATGCGCACGACCCCTTCACCCGCCAACGCCGTTGCGGCGGTTGCCTCGTGCGTGAGCTGAGCCGCGTCGCGAGTCGGGTGGTGGTAAAATTTGACGGCAAGGCGTCGATCCAGGTGGCGATCGAGCGCTTCGTACACGGTCCCGGTTCCTCCTCGAGCCACTTCTCGGAGCAGGCGAAAGGACGCGTGACCGCGCTTGCGTGCGCGTTCGCCCGGCACGGTGCCGTCGATCGGGAGTACGGCCGACTTCGCCCCGGCGTTATCCCATTCTCGCGGCGCCGGTGCGTTGACGGCCGCCGAGCCCCAGCGGTCGCGCCGCTCGCGCGCGCCCGGCCAATCGATGTCGCGAAAAAGAATTCGTTCTAAAAGCTGGGACGCTGCCGTGAAATCGCCGCCGAGTCTCAGGAGCTCCGCTCGCATCATGAGCCCCGGGGTGGACGCCGTCTTTGCGAGCGCCCGCGCCGCTGCATCCACTTCCCCGCGGTCGGCGAGCTCAGAGGCGACGGCCAAGAGCAGAGGCTCGGGAAGCGGTGCTCTCGCGTGGATTCGCAGAAGAAGATCGATGGCTCGTCCTTGGTCCGGTGTCGTCCGCAGGTCGCGCAGGGCCCGCAGCGCTTCTTCCGTCGATGGCCCGCCGACCGTGCCGAGGAGTGACAGGCGCCCGAGCAGGTCTGACATCATGGCAGGACCGTGACCTGTGGCGGCCCTCCGCGCTCGCTCGCGATGGCGTCTCCGGCAACCAATGTTGCGCGTTTTGGCCACTGAATCCAGGCCGAGAAAGCGGCAGGGGCGTCGTCGGTGCTCAGCTCGACCCAGTCGTCCGTGCCTCGCTCCAGTCGCCAGCGACCGATGCCGAGCGAGCACGCGCCCAGCGAAGCGATGTAGCGCCGCCCGGCGATCTCGATGGCGACGGCTTCGTTGCTCCAATCGCTCGCGGCATGGATGGCCAGGCGCACGTGTCCCCCGAGGAAAAGCTCCAGGCCGCGATCGACCGGAACGTCGCGCGTCAGGGGCGCGCCGCGCAGCGAAGTGCCGTGGCGGCTCCCGAGGTCGCGCACGACGACGCCGCCGTCTCGTCGAGCAATCGCCAGGTGAGCGCGGCTGAGCGCGGCGGACGGGACGCGAATGAACGCCTGATGGGGTTCAGCGCTGCCATGGTTCGGGGATCGACCGACGACCACGGACTCGCCGAGCAGGAGCCTTGTGTCATTCCCACGGACAGCCGCGTGGACCGTGCATCCAGCCGCACGCTTTGCGCGAAGTTCCTGTCCGCGCCGAATCAACGATTCGTCGTTCGACGCGGTCGCCAGGGCCACCGCTTCTCGGCGCGCTCCGCTTGCGACAAGAAAGTCGAATTCGTCGATCGCGTGGCGGCGTACCGACATCTGTGTGCAGCGGGCTTGTTGAGCCCTGAGTAGATCATCGAGCTCGTCGATCGCACCCGCGTGTTCCAAGGCGCGCGCATGCCCTTCGACGTCTCCGGCGCGGGCATAAGCCTCCGCCGCCCGTTCGTGCTCCCCGAGCCGTTCGAGTTCGTGGGCGGCACCGAGCAGGTCGCGTCGCAGGCCATCGGTCAGAGGGCCGCCGGCCGTCGCAGCGATGACGGTCAGTGCGTATTTCCTTCGAGCCCGCTCGGCGAGTTCACTCGCTTCGGGGGCCGTCGCTGCGGCATCGGCGTAATGTCGCAAACGAACGACGAGCTGAGCTTCTCGATCGCCTCGGAGGATCGTGACGCGGGCCGCCTCGTCGGGGCGTCCGGCCACGGCGAACAGAGCGGCGGCCTCCGCTAGGTCGCCGCGCAGCTCCGAGGCCCGCGCCTGCACAAGCGCACGAGCGCTCCCGGGGCGGTGGCCGAACCAGCTTTCGAAGATGCGGGCCATCGACCTACCCTGTCGCCCTTCCTAGGCGTAGCAGCGTGCGACGAATCGCGCCCGGGGCTTCGTTCTGAGGCGTCGGGCGGCGCCGCTGTGTAAGCTGGCATGCGTATGGCCAACAACAACCGCTTGGGCGAACTGCTCGTCCGCGAGAAACTCATCTCTTTATCGCAGCTTCGTCGCGCACAGGAAGAGCAGCAGAAGTCCGGGCAGAACTTGGGTTACACGCTCGCCAAGCTCGGATACGTGAGCGACGAGGAGATCACCGGATTTCTTAGCCAACAGTACAAAGTCCCGACGATCAATCTCGAGGAGTACGAGATCGATCTCGACATCCTGAAGCTCGTGCCGAAGGAGCCGTGCGAGCGCCACAAGGTCGTTCCCGTGTCGCGCACCGGCAACTCGCTCATCGTCGCCATGGCGGATCCGACGAACCTAAACGCCATCGACGACCTCAAATTCCTGACCGGCTACAACATCGAGCCGGTCATCGCGAGCGAGACCGCGATTCAGAACGCGATCGAGAAATACTACAACGCCGGGCCTTCGTACGACGAGGTCATGGCGGGCTTCGACGAAGCCGAGATCGAATTCAGCGGCGAGGAAGAGGACATCAGTCTGCTCGAGCTCGAGAAGGCCAGCGAAGACGCACCGGTCGTCAAGCTCGTCAACATGATGCTGCTCAACGCGATCAAGAAGGGAGCGAGCGACATCCACATTGAGCCGTACGAGAAGAAGCTGCGGGTGCGCTATCGGGTCGACGGCGTGTTGGCCGAGGAGATGACGCCGCCGCTCAAGCTGAAGAATGCGATCACGAGCCGCATCAAGATTATGGCATCTCTCGACATCGCCGAACGGCGCTTGCCGCAAGACGGGCGAATCAAGCTCAAGCTTGGCAAGAGCCGCGAAATGGATTTCCGCGTCTCGGTCATGCCCACGCTGTGGGGCGAAAAAGTGGTCATGCGGTTGCTCGACAAGGGCAACTTGCAGCTCGATATGGCAAAGCTCGGCTTCGACCCGAAGCCGCTCGAAGACTTCAAATGGGCCATCAACCAGCCGTGGGGGATGGTGCTTGTCACGGGCCCGACCGGCTCGGGCAAAACGACGACGCTCTACTCGGCGCTGTCGGATCTCAACAAGGTCGCGCACAACATCAGCACCGCGGAAGATCCGGTCGAGTACAACCTGCACGGGATCAACCAGGTGCAGATGCACGACGAAATCGGCCTCAACTTCGCAATGGCGCTCCGCGCGTTCCTGAGGCAGGACCCGGACATCATCATGGTTGGCGAGATTCGAGACTTCGAAACCGCCGAGATCGCCGTCAAGGCCGCATTGACCGGGCACATGGTTTTGTCGACGCTGCATACGAACGATGCGCCCGCGACGATTTCGCGCTTGCTCAACATGGGAGTCGAGCCATTCCTCATCACGGCGAGCGTGAATCTCGTGCTCGCGCAGCGGCTGGCTCGCAAGATCTGCAACGACTGCAAGCAGCCGATGAAGTACGAGCGCAAAATCCTCGAGGACTGCGGATTTTCGCCCGAACAGCTCGCGAACGCGAAGCTGTCGAAGGGGGCCGGCTGTCGAACGTGCAGCGGCAGCGGGTACAAGGGGCGGGTCGCGCTTTACGAGGTGATGCGGTTCTCCGACCACCTGAAGGAGATGGTGTTGCAGGGGGCATCGACAGCGGAGTTAAAGATCGGCGCCACGAAGAACGGAATGAGCACGCTTCGGGCGAGCGGCATCAAGAAAATCCTCGATGGAGTCACGACGCCCGAAGAAATCATGCGCGTAACCATGTCCGATTGAAGGACCGATGAGCCAGCCTGCCGAATCCAAAGTCAATCTCCACCAGCTTCTCCGGACGATGGTCGAGAAGGGCGCGAGCGACATGCACATCACGACCGGCACGCCGCCCTTGCTGCGCGTCGACGGCAGCATCGTGCCGCTCAAGCTGCCCCCGCTCGGTCCGGTTGACACGAAGCAGCTGTGCTTTTCGGCGTTGAGCGAGGAGCAGCGAGCTCACTTCGAGAAGCACAACGAGCTCGACCTCTCGTTCGGTATCAAATCGCTGTCGCGGTTTCGCGCGAACATCTTCACACAGCGGGGCGCGGTCGCGGGTGCCTTCCGCACCATTCCCTTCAAAATTTTGAGTTTCGACGAGCTCGGACTGCCCCCCGTGGTCGCCGAGTTCGCGAACAAACCCAATGGACTCGTGCTGGTCACGGGTCCCACCGGGTCGGGCAAATCGACGACACTCGCGGCGATGATTGACAAAATCAACTGCGAGCAGAGGCTGCACATCATTACCGTCGAAGACCCGATCGAGTATCTTCACCCGCACAAGCTGTCGGTCGTCAATCAGCGCGAAGTCGGCGCCGATACGGAGGGCTTCAAGCAGGCTCTCAAGTACGTTCTGCGGCAGGATCCCGACGTCGTGCTGGTTGGCGAGATGCGCGACCTCGAGACGATCGAAGCGGCGCTCACGATCGCCGAAACCGGCCATCTCGTCTTCGCGACGCTGCATACCAACGGGGCCATTTCCACGATTAACCGGATCATCGATGTATTTCCGTCGCATCAGCAGCCTCAGATCCGAGCGAAGCTGTCTTTTGTGCTTCAGGGCGTGATATCGCAGCAGCTGTTGCCGCGGCACAACGCGCCCGGGCGCGTCCTCGCGCTCGAGGTGCTCGTGCCGAACCAGGCAGTGCGCAATTTGATCCGCGACGACAAGGTGCATCAGGTCTATTCGCAAATGCAGGTCGGCCAGGACAAATACTCGATGCAGACACTGAATCAGAGCCTGTTTTCTCTCTTTCAGAAGCGGCTCATCTCGCAGGAGGAAGCGACGTCACGCTCGGTCGAGCCCGAGGAGTTCCGCATGATGATGGAGGGGCGCACAACGATGCTGAGTTCGGGGGCGCCTCCGGCACGAAGGTAGTCCTCGCGCCGTTGTCGCGCACCGCTCGTCGACCTGGGCGAAGTTCGCCTGTCGCGGCCAGCGCCGACCAAGGAGAACCGATCGATCGGCTCTCCTTCACTCGTACGTCGGTCTTCGTCTGCCGTGATCCACCCGCCGCAGGCCCAGCGACAAGGCCGCGGCCACCAGGTCGGGGTGAAGACTCCCCGTGGCCAGCACTTTTTTGACGTAGTCGATGCCGCGCCGCTTGTCCTTCATGGCGCCGAACGCGGCGGCAGCTACGACGCGATCCTCGAGCGGCGACGTTTCGGGCGGTGCGTCGAGCGACGCCGTCTTGCCTTTTGCAGTTTCGATGCCCCCGCTCGCCGCGCTCGCGTAGGCGCTGAGCCACGTCGCGAGCGGACCGAGCGCCAAGGGATATCGTGCGAGCAGGGGGCTGACCTCGACCGCGCGGCCTCGAGCGACCAGATCGAAGACACGCTCCCAAAGAACCCGGGGCGTCACCGTGCCATGATCCAGCGCGGTCTGCGAATAGGCGTCGGCTGCGTCGAGTCGCCCTTCGTAGCGGGCCAACCTCGCGAGGCGCAACGCCCGAACAGGCTTGGATTCGGACTCTTTGCCCCACGCCGCGGAGATCCTGTTTGCTGAGACCAGGTCGCCGACGTTGAGCGCTGCGTCCATCGCGACGATGTCGCTCCAGGGGGCATCGTCATCGGCCATGGCCTTCAACTTGGCTGGCTCGAGCGTCACTCTACCCGACAACGTGCCGCCGGCCATCGCCAGCGCGGAAAGCGACGGCAGCTTGCGCGCGTCGGCTTGCAGCGAGTCAAGCGCCCGCGCGACCCCGTCCGGATCGACACGCTCGTACGCCGCTGCGGCGCGCACGACCGCAACATCCGGCGAGGGGTCGAGCTCCTCGGTTGCCTTCAGCGCTTCGTCGAGTCGTCCGGCGCTCAGCGCGACACGCGCGGCCAAGGCGCGTGCAGGCTCGAACACGGCGGAGAACTGAAGCGCGGCAACTGCCGCTTTGCGTGCGAATACCTCGTCGCCGAGCGGCAGGGCGATGCTTCCCAGCCAAACGGCGCAAGCAGGGGACTCACAGGCGGCCAATCCTTTTTGAACTGCAGCTCGCGCCTCATCGATCGTATGATGATCGATCGCTCGAATGGCCGTCACGGCGTACGGCACGAACTTGAGCCCCGAGGGCAGGGCGTCCACGTAAGTCACTACGGTGTCGACCTCGGGCGGCACCGGTAACGGTTCCCGCATCGGGTCACGGCCCCATGCGAGCGCGACGAGGGCAACAGGTTCGGCTCGGTCGGGCACCCGGGCGCGAAGCGCTTTGGCCAGCCGCATCGCCTGATCGGCATCGCCGTCGAAGGCCGTAGCACGTGCGAGGCCCACCTGAGCGACCAGGAGGTCGGCGTCGAGCTGCGAGGCCGTCCGGTAGCGGTCCCGAGCGCGGTCGTCGCCTGCGCGCTCTAGCGTGGCGCCCGCCACCATTTGGTACCAAGCGTCGCTGCTTGCGGGGCCGTCCCATCGCGGAAGGACTGCCGCCGCGCCGGCCGTGTCTCCCTGCAGCAAAAACGACGCGACCTGGGCGAAAGCGTATTTTTCCTCTGGAACCCCCACATCCTTCGCTCGCGCCATCGCGTCCTCGAACGCAACGTCGGCACCGCCCTTCACCAGTCCAACCATGGCGCGCTCTCGCGTCCAGTCGAGGGCGGCTCGTGGACTGCGCGATTCGAGCTGGAACGCTCGAGCGAGGTCCTTCTCGATCGAGGGCAGAGCGTCGGGTCTTCCGCCGTGCAGCTGCGCTTCGACGTTCGTCAGAAGGGCCTCGGCAAGCACGTGTTCTTCGGCCCGCTTGTGCTTGTAAAATTCGAAGACACCCACCCCCGCCACCAAGAACAAGGCCAAGCTTGCCATGATCACCTGGGGGCCCTTGCCCTTCGGTTTGGGTTGCGCGCGGTCCCAGACCGCGGATGGCGCCGGGGCGGCGTCGTTCTCGAAGACGCCGGCGAGCGCGAGCGCGTCCAGCACATCCCGCGGGTGCGGAACCCAAGGTTCACGGCGCGGCGCCTCCGGTGTAGCCGTGGCTGGGTGGGCCACCCGGCCATGCGACGGACGAATTTGAACGGCGCCGTTGGATCCGGGCATCGCCGTGGTGATCCCGGTCGTCCGCGACGCCGGCGGCGGTGGAGGGTTCCGACGCTTGGGCTCGGGCGCGGATGCCGGGTCCGGCGTGAGGAACACGCGGGTGTCGACGTCTGAGAGGCTCGGCGGCCGTCCGTTGTCCAGGGAGATGTGCGCCACCTCGGCGGCAACGGCGGTCTCGCCCCCCGTCGACTGAAGCGGCCGAAAGCCGCGGGCTCTCTCAAGCCAAAGGCGAGTCGCCGCGTCGGGTGGTCCGAGCAGGATTGCGCGATCAAGAATCTTCTCGGCGCGCGTCGCGTCGCCGCGCCGAAGGAGTACTTCTCCGAGCCACCTGTAAACCCGTGGGTCGTTCGTCGCCTGCTTGCCCGCTGCGACGAGTACCGCCTGTGCTTCCGCGAGTCGGTTGGCCTCGATGTACATGCGCGCGACCGACACGAGCACCGTAACGTCGCCGGCGTGGCGTCGCGCAGCGACCGCACCGACTTGGGCGACCAGCGAGACCCGCGGACTTTCGCAGAGCGCATCGCACAGAGCGACCGTGGTCGCTGCGCTTGGATTCTGCTTCCAGCGCTGAACGAGATCGTCGATCAGGTCGTTCATGAGATGATTGATGACTCCCCATTGTGCCGCCGAACTGGCCTGCGGCGCGAGCGAAACACACCCTGACACCCGCCGACCAATGCGGCCGATGTAGTCGGATGCGTGTGGACGCCGAAAGAAGGGTCCCGAGCGCGCACCGCCGTCTTTGGCCGTCGCGTCGCCCCCGGGAGCTACGGCTCAGGAGGGGATCTTGTTAGTCCCCCACCCATGCATGGCCGGATGCCACGGGCGGAAAGACTCGCGAGCTCCTGCCGATCGCGCGAGCCGGGCGCGAAAGCCGGGACCTCGAGCGTCACTTTCGTCCAGGTGGTGTCGCCTCGGATCGCGCTCCGGCCGCGGGCAGCTTGAGCTCCTTCATGACGAGCTGAAGATCTTGCCACGCTTGGCGTTTGGCCTCGATTTGTTGCGGACTCGGCCGAAGCAAATAGGAGGGGTGGTACGTGGGCAAGACGAGGGTATGTCCGCGATACAGCTTCCACTCGCCGCGTATCTTGCTGATGCCGACTTTCGTATCCAGTAGGGCGGCGGCCGCCGTGTTTCCGAGAGCGACGATGACGTGCGGGCGCACTAAAGCGAGTTGTTCGTGCAGGTACGGAATGCACGTCGCGATCTCTTCGGGCTCCGGTCGCCGATTGCCCGGAGGGCGACACTTGAGAATGTTGCATATGTAAACGTCACGGTCTGGCGTAAGGCCCATCGCGCCGATCATCTGATCGAGTAAGTGCCCGGCGCGTCCGACGAAAGGCAGCCCTTGCGCGTCCTCTTCGGCGCCGGGGGCTTCGCCCACGAAGCAGAGAGAAGCCTCAGGGTTGCCACGAGCAAACACGGTTTGGGTGCGTGAGGTGCCCAGGCTGCAACGAGTGCATGATGCGACTTCGGACGCTAGGCGAGGGAGCCGGACGAGGCGATCGACGGGCGCGTCCGCCGGGGACGTCGGGGTCGCGCCAACGCTTGCGGTCGTCGTCGCGGCGGTCGCCTTAGTCGTCGTGGCGGCGGTTGTCGCCGTGGTGGCGGTTGTCGCCGTGGCGGCGGTCGGCCGCACGGCGTCCGTCTCATCGGCTCGATGCGGACCGGCTGTGGAGCGTCCACCTCTCGGAAAGCCTTCCGTCCCGGCGTCTTGGTGCCACTCGAGATACGCGCGCAACGACGCGGCAATCTCTCCCAACTCGGCTCGAGCGTCGCTCTGCTTCACGTCCGTCCCTGGCCTCACCGGGTAAAATGAACCGTCACGGCGAAGACCGACGCGATTGGGTTTCCGTCATGGTCAAGGGCGACGCGATAGCGCTGGGTCAGCGCGTACCTGCGTGCTTCCCGACCGAACCCGCTGCCCGGGTCTTTCAGGACGCGTACGGCCGACGCCGTGCCGTCGGATCGGACGTCCACCTGAATCGTCACGTCCGCCACGTTCACTTGCGCTTGATCGGCCTCGGCCGGAAAGGGCACGTCCCAGTCATTGCTTTCGACCGACGCCCGGCGGGATCGATCCGGCCCGGGAGGCGTTCGCGCTGTCGGCGGCGATCCGGGTGTACCGTTCGGACTCGCGAGTCCCCGGACCGCCGTCGGGCTCGTGCCGTTGGCTGCCGTGATGCCGCCGGCGTACGAGTCGGCGTTACCGGAAATGATCGTGTTCCCGGTCAGGTCGACTGGTTCGTTCGGATTGGGCTCCTGGGTGAGCACCTTGCCTGCCTGAGCGGGCGCCACAGCGGGCGGCGGTGCTTCGCGAGGCGTCGGCCGTGGCGGCGGAGCTGGCTCGGGCTTGACCTCCGGCTCGGCCGTGGGGGGTGGGGCAGGGGGCGGCTCGTCTCGAACGACGTCGATCTCTTGGGCAGCCAGCGCCGCGGGTATCGGGCGTTCGGTCATCGCTACGAGGAGCGACAGGACGCGCGCACTCACCATCAGTCCGAGCAACAGGGCGACTGCGGCGAGGACGTAGGCCAACCACCGGGCTGCGCTTGACGATGAGGCGTCGAGCGCGAAGACCCTGGTCATTGGATCGTCGGACGGCAAACTCATGCCCCCCGCGGCGACCAGGACGCGGACATCGAGACGTCCGGAGCCGTTCGCCGCTCGCCGAGATCCGCCCGACATGGCTCGAGATTCCCGCGAGTCGCTCTCAATGCGGTGCCGGCGCGATGGGCGTCACGCCAAACGCGATTTTGGACACGCGCGCCTGCTTGAGTAGATCCAGCACGTGAATCACGCGACCGTGGGTGACGGCCGCGTCGGCTTTGATCACGGCACGCAGCTCCGGATGCAGATCCTGGGCCTCGCGGGCAAGCCCCAGGATGACGTCGTCGCTGGCGATTGGCTTCGTGTCGACCATCGCCCGACCATCGGCGGCGAGGATGATGCTGAAGACCACCTGGACGTCGCTGGTCCCCGTCGCGGCCTTCGGCAGGTCGAGGGGCACGGTCTGGTTCAGGACGATTTTGGTCGTGACCATGAAGATGATGAGAAGGACGAGGGTGATGTCGACCAGGGGCGTGACGTTGATCCCGGTGATCGAGTCGTCCGGGTTTTGCGAAGCGCCTCCCGCCATGGAGATTCTCCTAGTTCCTTTCGGAGTCTTCCGCGGTATCGCCCCGCGAACGCGAGGCCGCCGCGGCGCGCTCCGCCTTCTTGCTCTCGTCTCCCGCGGCAGTCGGGATCGCCTTCAGATGCGCGAGCAGCACGTGCCCGAGCGCTTCCGTGTTCGCGACCGTTCCGCGGACGACGCGCTGAAACGCGTTGAACGCCGCCACAGCGGGGATCGCAATGAGGATACCGATCGCAGTCGCGACGAGGGCCTCCGAAATGCGTGCCATGACCGCTTCCGGCGCAAGTTGCGTGGATTGTCCGGCCGCAGCCGACTTCACTTTGCTCAACTCGTCGAATGCGGCGACGATGCCGATGACGGTCCCGAGCAGTCCAATGAATGGGGCGTTATTACCGAGCGTTCCGAGAAACGCGAGGCGCTTCTCGAGCTTGAGGCGTTGAAGCGCGCTCGCCCCTTCCATCGCCTCTTCCGCCGCATCGACGCCGTGGACGGCTTCCACCACGCCCGCGACGACGACGGCTGCCTCGGCGCTGCGGGACGCCTCAAGGCGCTGCCGGGCGCCTTCCAAGTCTCCGCCGCGGAGCAGTCGTCCGAAATCGCGCAACAACCCTTCGATATCGTCGCGCAGCGACCAGTAGAGCCATGCGCGCTCGAGCATGATGGCCAGGGAAATGATGCTGAGGACCAGCATGAGCACGAGGATCCACCCCGTGCCGAGGCCGACCATCGCGCTTTTGACTCGCTCAATCAGTGAGTTCACTCGGTATTTCCTCGTCGTCTCATGCGCCGCCGTCGTCGCGCGCTTCGTCGATGGCCAGGGCGGTCGCAAGAACGGTCGTCGCGTAGGCACCCTTCGGTAGCACGAAGTGGACGCGTACGCTGGCCGCGCCATGACCGGAAATGTCGTCGGGAGACTCCGAAAGTTCCCAACGCAGGTCTTGTACCCAGACCCGCAACGGGCGGCGCGTTCCTTCGCCTAAGGTCCGAGTGCGAGAAATGTCGGTGCCGACTCCGAGGATTTCCGAGGTCATGCGGTGCTCCAGTTCCCCAGGCCTACCCTCGGCGGCGCGCATCCGAACACCGACCATGGGTCCTGTCGGTGACAGTTCGCCGGTAACCGCCCGTTCGTGATCCGTCTGAACGTCCGAACAGACGAAGAGCCCGCCGGATGCGCGGAGCTTCAGCACGTCGCCTTCGAGCGGCGTCGCCCACGTGCTGTCGCGTATCCGGGCTTCGAGCACGGCGTTGAAGATCGCAGCTTGAAGCGATGACCACAGCAGACGCAGCATCCGCGGGTCGCGCGGACCGCGCTCTTCACCCCGGAGCCACGCCAGCGCACGGGCGGCGTTGTCGCCTGCGCTCCCGAAGCGTTGTGGGCCGAACGCGTTCGGCACACCGCTCTTGGCGATTTGATCGAGCGCGGCGGACACCTGCTCGAGACCTTGGCGCGGGACGTCGCGCACGACGATGTCGAACCGATTGCCGGCCAAGTGACCGGGCTTGAGCTTGTGCCCGTGGGGCGTTGCGTCGTGCACGCGGATGCCGGCTAGCGACAGGTCGCGTGCTCGCTGCGCCAGCTCGAACGCGGAACATCCGCCTCGAGCGTGAAGCGAGACAGTCTGCGTCGTGACGGCGTGCCGGTCCTTCATGCCTGCGAAGCCCGCTTCGCGCGAGTCGCACGCGAGCGCTCGCGCGATCGCGCGCACAGCGTCTGGGGTGGTCCAGTCGGTCTTCGTGAACCGGATGAAGACATGCTCCCCCGCGCCGCTCGGCTCGTACGAGGGGATCTCTTCGACGACGAAGTCCTCCGGGCGCTCTTTGATTCGGCCGCGTGCCAGGGCGATGGGCATGCCGCCGGCAAGCGTAACCTGCTCGCAGCCGGGGTTCGAGCCATGTCGATTGCCGAGAGGCCGCTAACCGAGTTCGTGCGCCATTTCGTCGCGAGGGCTTCGAAAATATTGTTGCGGCGAATAAAAGAGAAAGTTACTCACCCGCGACGTGTACAGGCAGGCGTATTCCTCGACCTGGGCTCCGAAGCTCGACTCCTCGTTCTCTTCTTTCAGCAGCGAGCCCCAGAACGGATGAAACCTCTGATCGACTCGCCGCTCGATGGCGTGGACCTCCGCGTCGACCCAACGGAGCCGCGCTCGAACCCGATCGATTGAGCGCTTGACGCGGCCGCGTTCGGCTTCGGTTCCGCTCGCCCCGACGCCGTTGGTCTTCGCGTGCTGTTCGAGACGACGCGTCAACTCCTTGAACCGGTTTTGGTAAAACCGCAACTCGTCTTCGAGCCGGTCGCGTCCACTCTCGAGCTGTTCGGCACGGGCGAAGTCGTCGCGACACGAGTCGTGTGCGAGGACCTCTCCTTCGAGCTCCTGAATGATCATCGCCGTCCGCCAAGCACTCTCCTTTTTGCTGCGCAAGATGTCGCCGTAAATATGGTCGCCGACGTACAGGATGTCGTCGCCTGCGGCGCCCAGGGCGCGCTCGAGATCATGCAGGTTTCCGCCCTCGTAGACGTGGCCGCGCTCGAGCGGGAAGCCGGCCGGCTCGAGCCGGTCGCCGTTGCGCATGAAGAGCGGGCGCTTCTCTTGAAAAAAAGCGGGCTTCGTCGCGGCGACGACCACGACGTCGAAGTAGTTGCGCCAGTGGGGATATTCCGTCATCCCGCCGTCGAGCAGGTACGTCATCATGCGGTCCGTGTAGGACCAGCGCGAATTGGTGAGCAGAAACAATTTTTTCCCGGCACTTCGCAACTTGTGGAGCGTCGGTGCGAGGTCCGGATCCTTGGCCACGAAGCGGCCGAAGGCACCGGTGACGGTCTCGAGAATCGTGCCGTCGCGGTGCGCCTCGTCGATGCTCTCGCGAATATCCGTAAAAGCGCGCGCATAGTCGATGGCCTGGCCACGTTCTTCGATGGCGGCCACCAGGGCCGCGTAGAGCGCGGCCTCGCTCAAGGCGTACAGGGTATCGATCCAGTGGTATCGCGGCGTCGCCGGGCGGATCTTTTTCGAGTGGTAAAGCTCTCGGAGCTCGTCCGCCCCGAGCTCGCGAAAGCCGTGGTATCCCTTGGTCACGAACTTGTAGCGGTTCATTTTCAAGATGTGACCGAACCGCTTGTCGATGAGCAATCCGCGGACCGGAAAAACGGTCGAGTAGTGGATGTTGCGGATGAACTCGGGGTAGCCCCGGGCGATGAGCTTCTCGATGGTCGCCTTGATGGACAGCTCGTCCATTTCTCGCTGGTCGTAAATCGCCAGCGTGTAGTCCATATCGAAGCCGACCCACGCGATGTTGGCCAGACGCAAATTGCGGTTGCAGAAGATTCGGCGGTGACGCGCAATACCCGAGGCCTGGCGCGCCAGGAACTCCTCGATCGGGAGCGACAGCTGGGGAGAGTCCACGGGAGCTTGGCGGGAGCGAGGCGGCTCGCGCACCACTTTCCAATCTCCCATGCGAGGCTCGGCGTTGCAAACGACTGAGCCGCTCGAATGTTATTCGACGCGCCCGCTGCGCGAGAATTTCGTTCGCGAAGGTCCCGGCGCGTCGTTCGCCTCGATAGCCTCGGTGGCGAAGTCGTGCGGCTCCACCGCAGGCGCTGAAGCCGCATCGGGAGAGGGCACCCACTTCGGCGCGCCCGGAACGTCGCTGCAACAGCGAAAGCCGACGAAATAATACTCGAAGCCGGGCTCGTGGCTAAACGTCATCGGACGGCACTGGCTCCGGACGTGCCCCCAGGCCCCACCCTTCAGCCCGGCCCAATGCGAGGCCTCCCGCGGCGCAACGTCGCTCGTGACCCACTCGTCGAAATTGCCCGTCATATCGTACACACCGAACCCGCTCTTGCACGACTCCATCGACCCGCTCGGAACGCTCTGGTCGAGCCGAGCGAGTTCGCGAGCCCGAATCCCCGGGTCTTTGGACTCAAAGTAAAATCCGCCTTTGGGTCCGAATCTTTTCGGCTCGACATAAAAATTATCGATGTTGCACTCGTTATGATTGCGCGCCCACCCATACGGAAATGGCGTGCGCTCGGGGCCTTCGCAGGCGGCTGTCCATTCGCTCGCCCAACAGAGGCGTTTGCCCAGGGATCCGCAGCTCGCCTGCGCTTGGTACCAGTCGAGCATCCAGACGGGGTGACCCCCCCGGCGATTCGGGTACTCGTAGCGATCGATGCAGAACGCGATGCGACGCTCCGGAACATGGCACCTTTGCTCATGGGCGAACGCGTGACAAATGGGCAAGTGATTCGTCTTCTCTTGCTCCATGTCGATGCAGCGACGCTCGACGTCAGGGCAGAAAATCGTATCGACGTAGACCATGTCATCGGGGCATGGCGACGCGTTGGGGGGCGTTTCGCCGGCGGCGGCCGTGCGAGCGGGCGTGGGCGGCAAGGCTGTCACGGACACGGCGGGTGCCGCCCCTTCTCGGTCGGTCTCGGCCTCCGGCCGTGGCTGCGACGGGAGTGGAGAAGTCCCGCAGACGATGACGAGAAGGGCGATCGCGAAGGCGAACGCCGCAATCGAAGACGATCGCATCGACGGTGCGCAACCTCTCACGCACCTGCCGGGTGGGGCAAGTCGGCCCTTTAGCTCAGGATGCGATCGACGAGTGCGTTGCCGCACGCATCGACGATGGCGTCCGCCCCGGCCGCTTCGAGCTCCGCGCGCGCACGCGCATCCAATGCGACGCCGATGACGCGCGCCCCGATGGCGCGCCCCGCGAGTACGTCGCGGTCCGTGTCGCCGACGACGACGACTTCGTCCGGGCGGTTACGGCCGCAGCGGTCGGCCGCGAGGCGGACGATGTCGGCGCGCGGCTCCGCATCGCAACCGAACCCTCCGAGTCCGAAGTCGAAGGTCGCGCCGAGGCCGGCGGACGTGAGCTTGATGCGAGCTCCTTCGCGCACGTTGCCCGTCGCGATGCCGACGACGATACCTTTCTCGCGCAGTTGCCGGACCGCAGAGTCGACCGGTCCGACCGGACGGTAGCTACGGGTCTGGACCACCTCCCCCAAGTGGGCAAGGTAACGCACGAGCAGCCGGTCGATCGCTTTCTCGTCGTCGTAGACTCCGGCGCGCAGGAGCAGGGCCCGCACGAGAGCCCGATCGGTCGCACCTGCGACCCGGAGACCGTCGGTCGTGCCCTCGAGCCCATAGTCGTCGCGCATCGCTCGATCGAGCGCCGTTCGTCCCGGGCCCGGCGGGGGTCCTTGGTACGTCACGACGGTGCCGTCGAGATCGAAAAGCACGATGCGGGGTTGCACGCCACGCCCAAGGTAACGAAAATAGCGAGGTCAGTCGCTGTCATCGCGCTCGCGCCGCGGATCTTTCGACAGATCCGCCGTCACTTCATCGACCGTTGCAGCACCTGAACCGGGTCGGCTCGATTTCGCGCCGGGCGGTCGGACGCTGCTGGATCGGCGAGGCGCCTTGGTCTCCCGGGTCTTCGCCGGCGGTGGCTCGGTCGGAGCCTCCGATCGATTTCGAGCCTCCTTGGGAGCCGGGCCGCTCTCGGGTCGCGCCACCTTGACGCGTCGCAGATCCGGCTCCGTATCGGGCTCAGGAGGAAACGGCTTCTTTCGCTGCATAGCCTAAGGTGAGTCTTGGCAGCGTAGCCCCGGGGCGCAATTTTTCAACGATCGCCCCCGCGGCAAGCCTTGGCCCATGGGAGGGCCCATCGCGCTTGGCGTCGCCCGCCATGAGCCGTTGGCAGTGGCGCAACGACGCCTTCTGCCCGACGGACGCGTCCGTCTCGTCCCGCCTCGCTCCGCGCCGATTGGGTCTCCTCAACCTGGGAACGGCCCCGAAGGATGTTGGAAATGCCTAGGGCGTCGGGAAAGGGGACGGCGAGCCATCTGGCAAGAGAAGGGCGATCAGAGCCGGGTCCACGGCGCCTTCGGGGGGAGCGGATTCGAGGAGCGGCTGCATCGGTGCGCTCGAAAGCGTGTTCCAATAGAGGGTGCACCCGGCGCGCCGTGCCCGTACGTGCCAGAGAGCGCAGGCAAACGCCTTGGCCGTGTAGGTCGGGTCGAGAAGCAAGCTCGCTCGATCGTGAGCTGCTCGCATCGCTGCCTCTCCGTCTTGTGTCGGGTGACCGTATCCGCGCCCCAAGAACCGGTCGTCGAGCGTGAGACAACGGCCGATGGCCGCATGGGACAACCGCTCACCGAAGCGTCGTGCGCAGGCTCGCGCGAGCGCGGTCGTCACGATGCCCAGAGCGCGTCGTAGAGGCACGACGCAGACGCCGACGACTCGCGTTTTCATGCGTTCGAACGCGAAACCGGCCGCCAGCCCCGCCGCGGTACCGCCGGAGCCCAAGGCGACGACGCAGACGTCGGGCTCCGGCATGGCGCCGCTGCGCACTTGCGCGGCCAGCTCGCGAGCCGCGTGGAAGTAGCCGCTCGCGCCATCGACGTTCGATCCTCCCGGCGGCACCAGCCGCCCGCCTGCGACGGTTCGAAGGCCGACCATGAAAGGGACCGCTGCCATCGACCGCGCGGCAAACGCTCTCAGTCCGCAAGCAAGGCCGGCGCGAAGCACTTCGACGGCATGCCCCGTCCGAGGCTGTGGAAAGAGTACCGCCTCAACGTCCAAACCCAACTGGCGACCGAAATACGCGGTTGCCAGAACGTGGTGACTGCCGACGGCACCGACGGTCACGATGCGACGCGCGCCGACCGCCAGCGCTCGCGCGAGAATTATCTCCAATTTCCGAACTTTGTTCCCTCCGTACGCCCCGTTCGTCCGATCGTCGCGTTTCACCCAGAGGTCGGCGCCGGGAGCCGAAAGTGCCGCGAGGTGCTGCACGGCGGTGGGGTACGTGCCGAGCGCGATCGGAAGCATGGCTGGGAGTTCCCAAAGACGGTATCAGGATGGGGCGAATCATCGTTGCGTCGAAACACTTGGGAAACGTATGATGGGTAGCCACTGCACGAGGCGTTGTCTCCAGACTTGCGGCGGCGCTCGCGACGAGGTTTCATCGGCCCGGCGCGAGAGGACGAATGAAGAAGATCGAAGCCATCATCAAGCCATTCAAACTCGACGAGGTGAAAGACGCCCTCGCCGAGGTAGGTGTCCAGGGAATGACGGTGACCGAAGTGAAAGGCTTCGGGCGCACCGGCGGGAAAAAGGAGGTGTACCGAGGCTCGGCGTACGTCGTCGACTTCGTGCCGAAGGTCAAGATCGAGGTCGTGGTGCCCGACGAAATCGTGCACGACGTACTCGACGCCATCGAGAAAAGCGCGAAGACCGGCCGCATCGGAGACGGAAAAATCTTTATCGTGCCCGTCGAAGAGGCCGTTCGCATCCGCACGGGCGAACGCGGAAAAGAAGCCATCTAACGAACTTCAGGTTGGCGTCTTGCCCATCTACGTCGGTCGGGACCGTGCCCCGGCCGACGCGTATGAGGCGGGGGGTTAAGTAGGTTTCCGGAGGAAATATGACACCCAAGGAAGTGTTCGAGCTCGCAAAGAAACACGACGTCAAGTACGTCGATCTGAAGTTCATCGACTTTCCCGGCGTGTGGCAGCACACGACCATCCCAGCGAACCGTCTGAACGAGGGACTCTTCGAGGACGGCCTCGCATTCGACGGTTCGTCCATTCGGGGATGGCAGCCCATCAACGCGTCCGACATGGTCATGATCCCCGACCCGGAGACCGCGAAGATCGACCCGTTCTATTCCACCCCGACCCTCAGCCTGATTTGCTCCATTTTCGATCCCATTACCAAGCAGCCGTACTCGCGCGACCCACGCCACATCGCGAAAAAGGCGGAAGCGTATCTGCGCCAAACCGGAATCGGTGACACGTCGTTCATGGGCCCCGAGGCCGAGTTCTTTTTGTTCGACGACGTCCGCTTCGATCAGTCCCAGCCAAACTGCGGCTACTATTACATCGACAGCGTCGAAGGCGCATGGAACAGCGGTCGCGAAGAGTTCCCGAACCTCGGTTACAAGACGCGTCACAAGGAAGGGTACTTCCCGGTTCCGCCGACCGACACGTTGGCCGAGCTCCGGCAGGCGATCATGACGACGCTGCAGGAGACGGGCGTCGAAGTCGAAGTCGGGCACCACGAGGTCGCCTCGGGCGGCCAGTGCGAAATCGGTGTAAAGTTCAATCGACTGAGCGCCTGCGCCGACCAGCTCATGTGGTTCAAATACGTCGTCAAGAACGTCGCGCGCAAGCACGGCAAGGCGGCGACGTTCATGCCCAAGCCGATGTTCGGTGACAACGGAAGTGGCATGCATACGCACCAGTCGATCTGGAAAGAGGGCAAGCCGCTATTCGCCGGCGACGGCTACGCGGGGCTTTCGGACATGGCGCTTCACTACATCGGAGGGATCATCAAGCATGCGAAATCGATCGCGGCACTGACGAACCCGACCACCAACTCGTACCGCCGACTCGTCCCTGGCTTCGAGGCGCCGATCAATCTCGCCTACTCGAGTCGCAACCGTTCGGCCAGCGTGCGCATTCCAATTACGGGACCGAATCCGAAGACGCGTCGCATCGAAGTGCGCTTTCCGGATCCGAGCTGTAACCCATACCTGGCGTTCAGCGCGATGCTGCTGGCCGGCCTCGACGGCATCCAGAACAAGATCAACCCGGGCGATCCGCTCGACAAGGATATCTATGCCCTTTCGCCGGAGGAGTTGAAGGAAGTGCCCCACATGCCCGGCAGCCTCGAGGAAGCCCTCGACGCCGTAGAGCGGGATCACGAATTTCTCGTGCGCGGAGACGTGTTCACGAAGGACGCGATTCACGAATGGCTAGACTACAAGCGCAACCGTGAACTTACCCCGGTTCGCATGCGTCCGACCCCGTACGAATTTTATCTCTACTTCGATATCTGACCGCGGGTCGCGTTTCCAGCCGACCCGATCGAGCCGGGAAGTGCGACCTTCCCGGCCCTCCCGGGCATCCTAGGGAGGCAGTCCGATGAGCGCGAATCGAGTCCTGATCGCTACGGCAGTGCTTTCCGCGCTGTCCTGGCTCTTGCATCGGTACGTCTGGGCGCGTCTTCTCCGGGATGCGATGTGGTCTGAGCCGTGGCGCACGGGGCTTACCGTCGGAGTCTTCGCACTGGGCGCGCTGATCCCGGTCGCGTTCTTGGCCATCCGATTTCTTCCGCGCGCGGTTCACGTGCCGATCGCGTGGGTGGCCTACACGTGGATGGGCTTCTCGCTGTACTTGCTGCTCTTGACGGCGACATTCGATGCGGCGCGCGGTGTCGCCGCTCTCACGCGGACGCGGCCCCTCGACCCGGAACGACGTATCGCGTTGTCTCGCGCGATCGCCAAGATCGTGGTGGCAACGGCGGGTCTCATTGGACTGGGTGGCCTTGCGAACGTGGCGCGCGGGTTCGTGCTGCGCCGAGTGCAGGTGCCCATCGCCAAACTGCCTTCGCGTGCGTCCGGCTATTGCATCGTCCAGATCACGGACGTGCACGTGGGGCCGACCATCGGTCGAGACTTCGTCGACGCCATGGTGAGGGCGACCAATGCTCTTACGCCCGACCTGGTCGTCATCACGGGCGACTTGGTCGACGGAAGCGTCGAGCAGCTGCGGCACCTTGTCGAGCCGTTGCGCGAGCTGCGAGCGAAGGACGGTGTGTTCTTCGTGACGGGCAATCACGAATACTATTCTGGTGCGGACGAGTGGATTGCCCACTTGGGGCAACTCGGGATTCGCGTCCTCCGAAACGAGAGGGTCGCCATCCGCGACGCCTTCGATCTGGCGGGCGTCGACGATGCGAGCGCGAACCGGATGCTGGCCCACCACGGACAAGACGTGGCGCGGGCGCTCTTCGGTCGCGACATGGATCGCCCCGTCGTGCTGCTTGCCCACCAGCCCAAGGCACTGAAGGACGCGTTGGCCGCTCGCGTCGACCTGCAACTTTCGGGACACGTGCACGGCGGGCAGATGTTTCCGTTCAACTGGCTCGCGCGGATCGATCAGCCACTCATTGCAGGGCTCTATCGAGTGGAGCAGACGTGGGTCTACGTCAGCACGGGGACGGGCTACTGGGGTCCGCCGATGCGGGTCGGCCCCCGAGCGGAGCTGACGCGCATCGAGCTGGTGGCGATGTTGGATCGCGATGCCGACTTGGGTCCACGCTCCGCATTGGGGACTCGGGGCTAAGCGTCCTCGTCGCCGAAAAGGGAAATTTGAGGTCCGCTCGCTCGACGGGACCGTGCGCTCCGGCGGGGAGGGGCGTGCTCGCGGTGCCCAGAGGCCACCTGCGCCGCAAAGATGGTCTCGACGGCGGCGATGCGATCGGCCTGCTCCGCAGTCTTGTCGTCGCGCACGCGTACGATGCGCGGCAAGCGTAGCGCAAAGCCGCTCGAGTGGCGCGCGGAGCGCTGGGCGCCGTCGAAGGCGACTTCGATCACCACTTCGGGGCGCACGAGCCGCACGGCCCCGCGGACCTCGACCGTCATCGCGACCAACCGCCGGGTCATCGCATCGATTTCTTGGTCGGTCAGGCCACTGTAGGCCTTGCCAATGGGCACGAGATCGCCGTTTCGCCAGACCGCAAACGTGTAGTCACTGAGCGCCCCAGCCCGCCGGCCGTGTCCCTCTTCGGCAGCGACGATGACAACGTCCAATGTGGCATGAGCCTTTTTGACTTTGATCCAAGAATGGCCCCGACTCCCGGCTTCGTAGGGTCCGTCGGCACGCTTGAGGACGAGGCCTTCGTGACCCCGAGCCCGCGCCGCATCGAACGCCGCGTCGAGCGCCCGATCGAGCGATAGATGAGGAGAAAGCTCCGAGACCGCGTGGATCACAATGGCCGACCGTTGCGTCGCGAGGAGTGCCTCGAGACGGGCGCGTCGATCGCGCCATGGCAGGTGGATGATGGACCCAGAACCATCGGCCAGAAGGTCGAACGCGACCAGCGCCACCGGTGTCTGCCGGATGTCTTTGTCCGACGGTCGCGACTTCTTGAGACGGGCCTGCAACGTCTGGAAGGGTCTCGGGCGCCCGAATGGCCCGATTGCGACAATCTCGCCGTCGATGACGACCGACGTGGTGCAGTCCTGCAGTGCGTCGACGATCTCGGGGAACGCGTGGGTGACCCGATCCAGTCCACGCGCAAAAACGGCGACTTTACCGTCTTCCGTCCGGTGGACCTGAGCGCGCACGCCGTCGATCTTGTCCTCCACGATGAATGCGTCGGCCGCGATCGCTGCTGAGCCTGTCTCGAGCGGCGTTGCGAGCATGAACGCCACCGGCCGCCCCACTGCGAGGCGTGCTTCGTCGAGTTTGCCCTGGTGCGCGAGGACCGCCAGCTCCCCGACGTCGGCGATGTGTGCGGCCGCTTTCCGCACGAGAGCGGGACTGGCTTCGAACGCGCGTGCGATGGCTCCGTGCACGACGCCCTCTTGCGCTCCGATGCGCATACCACCTCCGATCGCCTTGGCCAGGTACTTCGTTTCGAGGGGGGTTGCGCGCGCGAATATCGCGTCCAGGATGGCACGCTTCGATGCTCTCCCGGGTTCACTCGCGAGAGCGTTGGCGAGCTCGAAGACGTCGGCCAGTCGGACTCCTTCACGCTCCCAAGCGTTCTCCACGCGGCCGGCCAGAAGCGCGAACGCTTCAGCCAGCTCGCCTGCCGCGCGCGCGCACGCGACGACGATTGGGTCATCGAATCCCGTTGCCGCCCGCACGACGTCGAGTAGGAGCGATCCTCCGACGCCAAGCGCTCGGCCGTCGCCGATCGGCAGGAGGCGGCCCACGGCGATGCGGCTCGCCGTTGCGAGTGCCGTCTCGTCGCCTTCGCGAGCGATCTCGCGAAGAGCGCCCGCAATCGCTTCTTCTTTGCCGATGCGCGAGCGCCGAGCTCGCGCTAGGTCGAGGGCGGCGGCGAGTCGCCTCACGAGGATCCTCGGTCGTCGATCGGTCCGAGCGCGAGGGCGTCGGCGTTCACACCCCGGCGACGCAGCTCGTGAGCCAAAGGTCGAGCCTGGCCGCGCGTGACGTAGACCGAGCTCGCGCCGGTCGAGGACACGAGCGCCAGCCACCGATCGAAGTCGGCCAGATCCGCGAACACGAACCCCGCGTCGGCTTTCTTTTGGGCCAACGCCGCATCGAGCCCTGCCCAGCCCGAGGCGTAGGCTACGGCGTGTCTTTTCGGGGCCTGCCGTTCGGCCACCGGACTGTCGGCCCGAGTGAGGACGACCGCGCCGCGCCGCGGCCCGGCGCAGTCTCCAACGACGCCGATTGGAGCACCGATCGTCTCGTACGCCGTGCAGGCGCGCAGGACTTGCGCGTCGGCCACGACGGCAAGCCCGCGATTCGCGAGCGCGTGTGCGAGCGATTGCGCCGGCCCAGGGGTTTGTACGAGGACGAAAGGTGTGCAGTCCTCGGCGAGACGCGCAGCGCACCACCCGCCGATGTCCGCAGCGACCCGCTGCATGGGTCTGAAGCGAAATATGGGAAGGCCGAACGCGGAAGTGATGACGAGCTCGTCGCATGCCACAGCTTCTCCCGGGGGCCGTGTAGCGTCGGGCTCGCTGCTCCAATCGCCCGTGTAGACCAGGCGCCCGCGAGGATGGTCGATGACCAGCTGCGATCCACCGAGGACATGTCCCGCATGGGCGATGGACAAGTGGGCCGTGCCGCCGCCGTACCGAGATCCGATGGCCCATGGAATGGTTTCGCCCCAAGCCATGGGGTGCGCTTGGCTGAACGTCCAGCCGAGCGCCTCCGAGAGTGCGATCGTCTCGGGCGAGGCCAAGGCTCTGCTGCGGGTCGCGCTCGCTGCCGCGTGAGCGTGCGAGACGAACGCGGCCGTTTCGGGACCGACGGGCGGCACGCCGGTCGGATCGAGCCAGAGATCGAGAGCACGAACGAAGAGGCCGCGGTCACCCAGAACGACACCGAGGGGTCCGCCTTGGGCGCTCACGGGATCCTCGATGCCCGGAACGTCACGTCGTTTTCGCGACGAACGACTTGCAGTTGCCGCCGGGGTTGATCGGTCCCTTAACGACCTTGCAGGCGCCGCAGGCGTTCGGTGCGGCAGGAAGGAACTGCTGACAACCCGAACACGTCTTACCCGGCTCCATCGATGTGTCGACGTAGGCAAGCACGGTTCGGATCTGAAGGTCGGCGGGCGACAGGGCGCTCGTATCCGTGCACGCTAAAGGTGGAGTCTTCTCCTTGCATGCCGTCGCCCCGAACGCGGCCAGCGCGCCCATCGCCGCGGTTTGCTGCAAAAGATTCCGACGCGACAGTCGGTCGCTCATGGTCGCCTCCTTCGAGACCCTCATTTAGGGATCCCACCGACCGGCGTCCAGGCTGCCACCGCCGGCGGCCCTTCCGTCAGCGCGAGAGCGCCCAAAAGACGACCAGGCCAGCAGCAATTCGGTACCAGCCGAAAGGCTCGAGCCCGTGCTTACGCAGGTACTTCAGGAAGCTGGCGATGACGGCCCAAGCGACGAAGAACGAAACGACGAGACCGACTGCAAGGCTAAACCCTCCGACGCGGGACGCGAGGTCTGCGCGCGCCTTGTATCCCTCGAACAGCGTCGCCGCGCCCAACGTGGGAAGCGCGAGCAGAAACGAGAACTCCGCCGCCGTCGCGGTCGAAAGTCCGGCGAGTTGTCCCGCGACAATGGTGCACATGGATCGGGAAGCGCCGGGCCACAACGACAGGCATTGACCCAAGCCCACGGCCAGCGCCCGTTTGGGCGTAACCTTGTCCAGCCCGTCTGCGCCGCGGGCGCCGAAGGTCCCGGGGTGGTCAAAGCCCCGGCTGCGACGCCCGATCCAGCGCTCGATCACGATCATCGCGACGCCCCCGACGACGAGCGCCGCCGTGACGGGAATCGGCCCGAACAGGCGGGCCTTGATCGTCTTGCGCAGGAGCAGACCGGCGACGGCGGTCGGCGCGAACGCCACGGCGAGGGCCGCGAGCAATCGAAACGAGGCCGCATCGCGCGCCGCGAGGCCTCGGAGCTTTTGGCCGAGGAGCGTCCAATAGTGTGCCACCACGGCGAGGATGGCTCCGAGCTGAACCACGATCTCGAACGAAGACGTTGCGGGGTCATCGTCGCTCAACCCGAGCAGGTGACCCACCAGGACGAGGTGCCCGGTCGAAGAGACCGGGAGATATTCGGTCAGCCCTTCGACGATGCCGAGCAGGACGGCAATCCTCGGGTCGCGCGCAGTCGCCGCGGCGTGCAAAGGCATGGGGCCTTTCCACGTAGCACGATGCTGTCAGGAGCAAGGGGACTGCGAGTGCAGTCCTTCGGCGGGGACACGTTCAAGCATGGCGCCGTGCGTCGAGGCATCCGACTCCACCGAGAGGTGGGGAGGGGGGGGCTGGCGCCGATGTCATGGGGTGCGCCCGCCGAGTCTTTTTGAGGCTCGCACCGAGCTTTTCGGTTATACCAACCGGCGCCGAGCCGTCGGACTCCGTGGCGGGGATCGATGAGCTGGCGGGCCTACGGCAGTCTCGTTCGCCGCGCGCGCAGCATCGACTCGGTCTTGGCCACTCGCCGAAAGGGAAGCGTTCATGTTCAACAAGCCTGTCTCCTTAGCCGTCACGATCCTGGGAACGACCGTCTTTGCCTGGATGGCGGCTTGCTCGTCCTCCAAAGAGACCGCGAACAACAGCAGCAGCAACACGGGTGGCGCCACGAGCAGCAGCAGCAGCACCTCTTTGGGCAGCGGCACCAGCAGCAGCAGCACGGGCAGCAGCACCAGCGGCGGCAACTCCGCGTCGACGCTCATCGACGATGCTGCCAACCCCTCGGGCCAGATTTCGCTTCGTCCGACTGGTGGGTATACGGCAGGCTACTGGTTTACCACCATCAACGACACAGGCGGGACCATCACGCCCGAGCCTGCGGCGAGCGGCGGATCGTGGTCGTATACGACGGTGCCGAGCCCCGCGGACGCTTCCATTACGATGGCGGCCTGCATCTCCGGCACGACGTCCCCCACGCTCTACAGCGAAGCGGGCGAAGGCTTCAATTGGGCGCTGGAGCCCATCGACGCCGCGGCCGACTCGGGGGTCCAAGCAGCCGCAGTCCAATACGATATCAGCGCGTACACGGGCATCTCGTTCTGGGCATACGTTCCGCCGAGCTCGCCGGCCGGTACGCAAATGGTCCGCGTGCTCTTTCCCGACAAGACGTCGGATCCACGCGGCGGCGTGTGCAGCTTGGACGCCTCCACCACGCCCTGCTCCCCCGACACGGCCCAGTGCATGGTCTGTTACGACAGCTGGGAAGATACGCCCACCTTTAACCCCGGCTGGCAGTTCGTGAGGATCGAATTTAGCGAGCTGGTGCAACTCATGTTTGGTGAGATCGAAGCATCTTTCGACGCTCAGCACTCCTACGGAGTGACCTTCCAGGCGAACGGGCCGCAGCAGGCCGATGCCGGGGCGGTCCCGTTCGACTTTTGCATTGCGGACATCAATTTTATAACGAACTGACGACCGCACCGAGTTTCCCGGAGCCGCGGGTCGAGCCCATGCTTCGTACTCCGTCGCCGTGCCGCTCGAGAGAGGCTAGGGTGCTGCGTCGTGTCGACCGATGATCTCGCGCTCACCACGCGGCTATGGTTTGCATGGCTCTGCTTCTTCAAGGTTCTCTTCGACGCTCGTTTTGCGGCTCGACTCTGGGGCGCTCGCCGGGCTCTTCCGCCGTCACGCGCCGAGGCTCCAACGCCGTCGCCGGTGCCCGCGACGATCTCGGTGGCGGTCCCGGAGCGCGCGGGCGCGCTGGAGCTGCTCGCGCTTTTGCAGCGAGAGGGTCGGCTCGTCGACTTCCTCCAGCAAGACATCGCCGCGTTCTCCGACGCCGACGTCGGTATCGCCGCGCGGGTGGTGCACGAGGGTTGCCGTCGCGCTCTGCGTGCCCACGCGAGCGTCGAGCCGGTGCGGCCAGAAGGGGAGGGGCAGCGGGTCACGTTGGCCGCCGGTTTCGATGCCGATGCCGTGAAGCTGGTGGGCGACGTGAAGGGTCAGCCGCCGTACGCCGGCGTGTTGAGGCACCGAGGCTGGCGGGTCCTAACGATCGAGCTGCCGCAACGCGTGGGGGAGCACGACCCCCGCATCGTGGCGCCCGCCGAAGTCGAGCTCGGGTGATGCGCTTCGCCGCCGGGATCGACCTGGGCACCACCCACTGCGCGATCGCGGTCGCCCCGCTCGAAGTCGAAGGCGCGCGGCCGGACGTGGTGCGCGTTCCGCAGCTCGTCGCGCGGGGGCAGCTCGAAGCTCTCGCGCTTTTGCCGTCGTTTCTCTATTTCGCGCATGCGAGCGAAGGCCCGCAGGCGTTGCCCTGGGACGCCCATCGCGCGTTCGCCGTAGGGGAGTATGCGCGCGCCCGAGGGGCCGACACGCCGACGCGCGTCGTCGCGAGCGCCAAGAGCTGGTTGTCTCATCCGTCCGTCGATCGCCGCGCGGGCATTCTTCCGGTCGGCGCTCCCGACGACGTCGCGAAGATCTCTCCGGTCGAGACCTCGAAGAGGTACCTCGATCACCTCGTGCAGGCGTTTGAGGCGCAGTTCGGCCCCGACGCCCGTCTTCCCGATCAGGATGTCGTCGTAACGGTGCCTGCGTCCTTCGACGCCGCGGCGCGTGAGCTGACGGTTGAAGCGGCCCGACAGGCCGGGTTCGAGCACCTCACCCTGCTCGAGGAGCCGCAGGCGGCTCTCTACGCCTGGACGCTCGCGATGGGCGATGCATGGCGCACCCACGTGCGACCGGGCGACGTTGTGCTGGTGATCGACGTGGGCGGCGGAACGACTGACTTTTCCGCGATCGCCGCCATCGAGAAGGACGGCGCGCTCGAACTGGTGCGTGTTGCCGTGGGCGATCACATCCTGCTGGGCGGCGACAACATGGACCTCGCGTTGTCACACCTCGTGCGCCACAAGCTTGAATCCGACGGTAATGTTGTCGATCGCTTCCAAGCTGCGAGTCTGGTCCACGCGTGTCGGATTGCGAAGGAGCGTCTGCTGGGCGATGCGTCGCTCGACCACGCGCCCCTCGCCGTGGCTTCGCGTGGGTCGTCGCTGCTCGGCGCGACGCTTCGTTCTGACCTGACCCGCGACGACTTGACCCGTGTGATCGTCGAGGGCTTTTTTCCCCGCGTCGATGCCGATGCTCGACCGGCCACACGCTCTCGCTCCGGGCTGACGCAGCTCGGGTTGCCCTATGCGGCCGATGCGGCCGTGACGCGCCATCTCGCTGCATTTCTGGGCCGGCAAGCGCGCGCGATCGAGCCCTTCGCCGGCCGCGCGGGCGGCGCTCTGTTGCACCCGACCGCCGTTCTCTTCAATGGCGGTGTGATGAAGGCCCCGAGTTTGCGGGCGCGGGTGATCGAAACACTGAACGCGTGGATCCAACAAGACGGGGGCGATGTCGTCCGCGTTCTGCAAGGCGCCGACCTCGACCTCGCGGTGGCTCGGGGCGCTTGTATGTACGCCCTCGTCCGCCGCGGCAGGGGGCTCCGCATTCGGGGAGGGACGGCGCGTGCCTATTACGTCGGAATCGAGAGCGCTGTCCCGGCGGTCCCCGGTCTCGCGCCTCCCGTGAGCGCGATGTGCGTGGCTCCCTTCGGCATGGAAGAGGGGACCGCCGCCGAGCTTCCGCCCCATGAGCTGGGCGTGGTTGTTGGCGAGCGCTGCACGTTTCGGTTCTTCGGATCCAGCGTACGGCGGTCCGACGGCGCCGGAACCATCCTCGAAGAGTGGCGAGCCGACGAGCTCGAGGAGCTTCCGGCCATCGAGGTGACGCTTCCTGCGGACGGACGTCGCGAAGGAGATGTCGTGCCCGTGCGACTCCGACCCCAAGTGACCGAGGTCGGGACGCTGCGGCTGGAGGCCGAGCCGCTTCAGCCGCTGAAAGCCGGCGAACTGTGGCAGGTCGAGCTGAGCGTACGCTCGAGCGCCTGAGCGAGCGGGGCGCGATGTCGGCTCGTTACGCCGTCGGCATCGACCTCGGCACGACGCACACCGTGGTGGCCTGGGCGCCTCTCGAGGGGGCCGATGCGCCGCAGGTCTTCGACGTCTCGCAGCTTGTTGGACCGAGTGCGGTCGAACTTCGACCGCTCTTTCCATCCATGCTTTACGCGCCGGCCGAGAGCGAGCGGTTCGAGGATCCATTCGGCGACGCTCCATGGGCGCTCGGAGAAATAGCGCGGCGTCGCGGGGCCGAGGTTCCGGGACGCACCGTCGTATCGGCGAAAAGCTGGCTCGTCCATCCCAGCGTGGATCGGCTGGCCGCCATTTTGCCATGGGCCGCGGCAGAAGGGTGCCCCCGCTGCTCGCCGGTCGACGCGGCGACCCGACTGCTCGTGCACGTGCGCCGTGCGTGGGATGCTCGCTGGCCGGCCTCGCCGCTCAGCGAACAGGAACTGGTGCTGACCGTTCCTGCGTCGTTCGACGAAGTCGGCCGAGAGCTCTCGCTCGAAGCGGCGCGGCGTGCCGGCCTTTCGCCCAAGCTACTCGAGGAGCCGGCGGCGGCGTTTTACGATTGGATGTCGCGTGCCGGCACCGACGGGGTCAATCGCCTGATCCACGAAACGTCCGGCGACGCGCGGGTGCTCGTCGTCGACGTCGGTGGAGGCACGACGGACTTGTCGCTGATTCGTGTGGTCGGGCCCGAGCGAATCACGCGTGTCGCCGTCGGACCGCATCTGCTTTTGGGGGGCGACAACATGGATCTGGCGATTGCACACGCCTGCGAGCCCAGGCTCCAAGCGACAGGCAAGCTCGATGCGTCGCGTTTCGCACAGTTGGTCGTCGCGTGCCGGGCAGCCAAAGAGACGTTGCTGAGCGATGGCTCGCCGGAGGTGGCGCCTGTCACCGTGCTCGGGGTCGGCGCGGCACTGGTGGGCTCCGGCCTCACCACGCCTCTGTTGCGCCACGAGGTCGAGCGACTCGTGCTCGATGAGTTCCTTCCGCTCGTCCCGGCCGATGCCCGGCCGCAGCGCGCGCGCAGTGCGCTCGTTGCGTTTGGGCTCCCGTACGAGCGCGACGTGGCGGTCACGCGCCACATCGCGGCGTTTCTCGGCCGGCACGTGGGGCCCGGCGAATGGCCGAACGCCGTTCTTCTGAATGGCGGGGTTTTCCGCTCCGCGCGCATCGCCGGTCGGGTCCTCGAGGTCCTTCGGGCTTGGCGGGGCGGAGTCGTGGCGCATTTGCCCGGCGCGGACCCCGATCTCGCCGTGGCGTGCGGAGCGGTCGCGTACGCACGGGCGCGCCTTGGACACGGCATGCGCATCGGCGGCGGCTCGGCGCGCGGTTACTTCGTCGGAGTGACCGCGGAGGGGTCTGGCCCTCGCGCGGTATGCGTTGTCCCCCGCGGCGCCGAGGAGGGAACGGTCCACGTCGCGCGCGGCCGAACGTTCGCCATCGCTGTCGGGCGGCCCGTCCGCTTCGAGCTTTTCGAGAGCGATGACGTCCATGCACGTGCGGGCGCTGTCGTCGAGGTTGACTCCGTCCGCTTTGCGCGTTTGCCTCCGATCGCCACGACCTTCACCGCCAGGGTCGGAGGCGACGTCCGCGTCGTCATCGAGGGGGAGCTCACGCCCGTCGGCACCGTCGATCTCGCGTGCGTCGAGACGAGCGATCCCAGCGACGGCGGCGTCGCGGATGTCCTGGCTCCGGTTGCGGATGAACCTGCGGCGCGCCGATTCCGGCTCGCCTTTCAGCTTCGCCGTGACGAGGGGGAACCGGCGAGTCGCCCGCCGTCACCCGTGCCGATGCGCCGGATGGACGCGGTGCTCGATTTGATTGAAGGGGTGTACGGCAAACCCCGCAGCGGCGGGGCCGGACGCGAAGTCAAGGACCTGGTCCGCGAGCTCGAACGCCTGCTTGGCGAGCGCAGCGAATGGACCACCGAGATCAACCGCGCGATTTACGACTCCCTGGCGCCGAAGGCAGCCGCGCGTCGCCGCTCTCCGGACCACGAGCGCGTTTTCTGGCTGCTCGCCGGCTGGTGCATTCGCCCCGGTTTTGGCTATCCGGACGACGAGGTTCGAGTTGCCGGGCTTGTCCCGCGCTTCGAGGAGCGACTCGCATTTCCGGGTGAGATTCGTGCCTGGCAGCAATTTTGGATCGCCTGGCGGCGCGTCGCGGGCGGGCTCGACGAGCCGACGCAGACGGGGATGCGCGACAGCGTCGACGCGCACCTCGCGCCATCCGACGCGAGGCGGCGTCCCAAGAAGGCATGGCTGGCGCTCGACGACGCGCTCGACATGGCCGCGACTCTCGAGCGGGTTGCGCCCGCTCGCCGCGCGGAGCTCGGCGGGTGGGTCTTGGAGCGCACGTGGACTGATCGCGATCCGCGTTTGTGGTCCGCCATCGGTCGGCTGGGCGCGCGCGCGCCGGTCTACGCGAGCGCCCACCACGTCGTGGCACCGCTCGTCGCGGAGCGGTGGCTGGATCACCTGCTGCGGGAGAAGTGGGGCTCGATTCCCACGGCCACGCAAGCGGCGCTCCGGCTCGCGCGCATGACCGGCGACCGCTCGCGCGACATCGGCGAACCGATGCGCCGCGAGGTCGAGCAGCGCCTGATGGCGGCGGGCGCGAAGCCGGAGCAGGTCATCACCATGCGAGAAGTCGTGCCGGTCGACGAGATCGAGCGAGCCGCGTTCTTTGGCGACGCGCTACCGCTCGGTTTGCGGTTGGTCCGCTAGACCAGGTGGCAAATCGGTCTGCAGCCGCGCGGAAGCGAGGAAGGTCGCTCGGGGACGGAAGGGCCTCATCCTCCAGGACAGCGCCGTCCAGTGCGAGGATGCCCGCTTGTTCGAGGACCGGGGCCGCCTCACGTGGCGCCGAGTCGACGGCGCTCGAAGACGATCATCTCGCCCATCGTCTCGTGCTCACGGGTGCCGATTCGTGTCATGCCCACTTTCTCGAGGACGCGCACCGACGCGCGATGCCACCCAAACGTCGCGGCTTGCACGGCGTGCACCCGGCGCTGATCGAGCGCCCAGGACACGCACGCGCCAACGGCCTCGGTTGCGTATCCCCGGCCCTGCGACCCTTCTTCGACGCCGTAAGCAATCTCCGAGATACCTTGCTCGTCTGGTTCGCTGCGGAAGACGACGCTTCCGACCACCCGCCGCTCGCCTGGTTCGGCCGCCGCAATGATGACGCGCGCTCCCCAAAGACGGGCCGCGGGATCGGCTCGAATGTCGTGGAGGGACACGGCGAACGCGCGCTCGATGAGCTCGCGGTTGGGCCAGCGCTCTGGCATCCGAGCGACCGCGAGCGACTCCGCGTCGTCACGGCGGCCGAGCAGAACGGCCTCGACCATCCCTACGGTGACGGGAAGCAACTGAAGTCGCGGTGTTCGAAGATACGCGGTCATGCGCGTGCCGACGCGTGGACGATACCGGGTTACCTGACGCCAGCCCAGCCTTTGACGACGTCGTCGAGACGCCGCCGCTCGTCCTCCTCGAGCAGTCCAACTGCGACGACGCTCAGGCACTCGGGTCGTGCCAATCGGCGCGCGGCTTCGCATACCTCGCTCGCGGTCACCCGAACGAGCTCCGCGACGTGCTCCTCGACGGTGACAAAACGGTCGAACAGAAGCCCTGCCGCGAAGAACGCGGACGTTTCTTCCGTCGAGTCGGCCAGAGCGCTCGCATCCCATGCGATTCTGCGCCGGATCCTGTCGAGTTCGTCGTCGGTCGGACCGTCCGATGCCAGCTCGCCGAACATCGCCAGGATTTCGCCTGCTACGCGCGCGGCGCGCTTGTGTTGCACCCCTGCGGCCACGTCGACGACCCCATCGTCTTCATAACCATCGTACCCGGCGGACACGTCGTAGCAGAGGCCGCGCGCATCGCACAGACGATGGTACAGACGCGTGGACATGCCATCGTCGATGACCCGCATCAATACGTCGAGCGCTGGTCGATCCGGATCCGTCTCCGAGAATGCGCGCAGGCACACACGCAGTTCCGTTTGGCTCGACACACTCTCGACCACCTCGAGTCGCGCCTTCTTTTGCGTACGCGGCGGCGCCGCCGCGTGGATGCGCGCGCCCCGGGGCAGACCCCCGAAGTCACGCGCCGCCAGGCGCATCGCCTCGTCGACGTCGACGGCACCGGAGAACGCGAGCACGACGTTGTCGGCCGTGTAGTGGAGCGCGTGATGCTTGCGCAGCGTGGCCTCGTCGAACGCGCGCACCTGAGCCTCGTGGCCCGTGATCGTGAGTCCGAGCGGGTGGTCGCCGTAGATGAGCGCACGCGAGAGATTGTCTGCGTCGACCTGACGTCCCTCGTCATCCACGTCTTCGAGGATTTCCTCGAGGACGATGCCGCGCTCGATGTCGATGTCCAGGAAAGCCGGTTCCGAAAGCACTTCACCGAAGAGGCGGCAGGCCTCTTCAAGCGAGTCCGGGGGCAGCGTAAGCGAGAAAATGCCGTGGTCCACCTGAGTCGACGCAAAGAGCGAGCCCCCCAAGCGTTCGAAAGCAAGGTTGACTTCATGGGCGCTCGGCACGCGACGGGTCCCTCGGTAGATCATGTGCTCGAGGAAATGGCCGATTCCGTTTGTCGCGCGGGTCTCGTAGCGTGACCCGACGCGCGTCCAAAGCCCGACGTGAGCTCGATGAAGCCGCGGCTGCGGTGCGGCGACGACTTGGATCCCGTTCGGCAGGACGGCGCGCCGGTGCTCGATCACGTTAGTATTGGTCCTCGTCCTCGTCCGTGCCTGCGGCGCCGGCGTCGGTTCGCGCTTCTTGGACAAACGATTCGTCGATCTTTACGGAGTCTTTTGCATTCGCGCGAAGTCGCCGTACGTATAGGGCGAGGGCTTCGTCGCGCTTCGCGCGCAACAGCTCGGCTTCGAGTGCGCCGCGATCTTTTTCGAACTCGTCTCTCGTCGCGACTTTTCGCTGCTTGAGTTGGGTAACGACGAAGCCGTCTTCGGTTCGAACGGGCTCGGTCTGTACGTCGCCATCCTTGGCCTCGAACGCGAAGCTTGCGACCCTGTTGGTTCCTTCCGGTGAGAGTCCGGGAAATGCATCACCACCCCGGTTGAAGGCGCTCGACGTTTGTGGCTGCGGACGGTCGCCGTCGGTGCTCGCGTCGAACCGGGTTGCCGCGATCGCCAGGCCGGCGGCGACCGTGCTCTTCGCATGGCCCGGACCACCGGTCGCTGGGGGGACACTTGCAGGGGCCACCTCTAGACCCGCATCCGCGCCGCGCTTCTCGGAGGCCATTTGCAGGACCCGCAGGGATTCTGTCTTCGTCGTTCGTACAAACGGGGCTATCGCTTCGCTTACGGCGTCCTGAGCGCCGACGCCGCGACCGAGCACGTCACCGATCCGGGCGGCCACGGAACGGGCTGCATCGGTAGCCTTGGCTTTCGCGTAGAGGGTGTGCGCTAAGCTCCGCTTGAGTTGCCCCTCCAGCTCGGCGCTCATCGACGGGTCGTCCCGTGCAATCAGGTGGTAACCGAACTGGGTCTCGATGGCGCCCTCGGTAATCTCGCCGGGCCTGAGCGCGTCCGCTGCGGCCTTGAACGGAACGACGAATCCGTCCGTTTTCTCGCCGACGTCGCCGCCTTGCGCCGCACTCGCCGAATCGTCGGACGTGTCGCGTGCAACTTCGGCGAACGGCTCGCCGGATCGGATCCGCGCTTTTGCCCATGACGCCTTGGCAAGCGCAAGCGCCTTCTCGTCGTCGGACGCCCCATAGGGCAGCTTCACGAGGATGTGCCGGATGTGCCCGCTCTTGGGCATGTCGTCCTGTTTGCGCTCCTCGAGGGCCTTGTCGAACTCGGTCTGGTGTTCTTGGATCCATGCGTCGACCTCGCCGGGCTTGGCGTCGACCGCCCAGCGAGCGGCCCACGCCTCCTTGACGAGAATCCACGTGACGGTCGCAGTCGTGTAGCGCCGGTCGTACTCGTGCCACGCCTCCGATGAGCTCACGCGGATGGGGTCACGAACGATGCTGCGCATCTTTGCGGCGAGCAACTCGCGCGACTGCTCGTCGCGAAACTCGGTCGGCGAGCGATTGCTGATGTTGCGGATCTGTCGCTCGTAGGTCTTCATGTCGAAGGCCTTCGTCTTGGAATCGCGGAAATCGACTGGGATGGCGGCGTCGCGATCGTTGAAATGCGCCTGTGCGACGTCTTGCGAGATGAGACCACCTCGAGCGTACGACTGATACATTTGTTGAAGAACCGTCTGCAACACGGTCGGGTCCGCGGCCGGCACGCTAACGCGCACGAAGCCGTCGTAGAGCTGATCGGTGACTTCATCCTCCGTCACCGCGATGCGCAGCCGGCTCGCTTCGTTGTCCAGCAATTCCCGCTCGATGAGCCCGTCGAGTGCGACGCGCTTCAAGTTCATCCGGCGCGACAGATCGGCGCTGCGCGACGGCATGAGGATGCGATATGCGGCGCCGAAATCCTTCGGATCAATGCAACGCCCGCGAACGCGGGCCACGCACGTTTCGCTCAGGGAAGCCGTTCTCTGGGACGCGTTGGGCCGAAACTCAATCACAAATGTGAGTATCGTCGCGAGGATGATCGCGCCGTAGAGGACGCTCGATAGGCCTCGCTGGCGGAAGAATGCAAGCATGGGACGGCAGCCCGTCTATCACGCGCCCCCAGCTCCGTCGACGCTTCCGCCCCGCGGCCGGTACCGGGGTTCAGGCGCGCTTCTCGAGCCCCAACGCGAACTTCACCTCCAGGATGGCCTGGCTCAACTCGGCGGCGATTTTCGCGTACGTGACTTCGTAGAACACGTCGAGAGTTCGCTCGGGGTCGCCCGGATCCGCCACGCGCATGAGAGAGGTCGCCTGCTCCGAGAAGCCCGCGGGAAGCGACGAGGTCGCCAAGATACGAACCCGCTCGAAAAGACGGACGTCGTCTTCGTTCGGGAAGTCGGCCTTTTGCACCCGAAAGACGACGCGTACCTCGAGCGGGTCTGCGACCCGTAGCCGGACTCCCGAGTCCATGATCAAGTTCTCGCGCGGCCGTTCGGCCAGAACGATCTCGTCACCGCGGGTTCGGAACACCTCGAACCCGGCGTCTACGAGGGCTCGCTTGACCTGCACCGCATTGCGCGGATCAGCGGGGGCGGAGGACTCGGACATCGTTCACCGCGCTCGTCACCCAAAGCCCAGGATAGCGACACAAGAATGTCTGCGGGCGTCACAGGTGGGTCAGGGGCGCGACCGGGACACAGTATGGCATTTTTCGATCGGCTGCTATCTTACCGGCTCACTGCCCGTGAAGAATCGTCGCAGCTTGACCCCGAGCACCGGCGGCGCGACGAGGGACGTTCACGCGGCGCGGCGGCGCACACCACGGGCTCGGCTCGCGCGGACGGCTCACCGCCACAACGGCCGGCCGGCGCCGCTGGGAGCGGCCCGTCGCCGATGTCGATTTCCGAACTCGTGATAGATAGCAACGTCGCGATGGCGAGCACCAAGAGCCGTTTGCCCGACTGCGGGCTGTATAGGACCACCAAGCCCCTTCCCGACCACGAGGGGGAAGTGCCGGCGGGCACCCTCGTCTATTTCCACAACCACTCGGATTCGGGGCTCCCGGTCGTCATCGCGCCCGAGCACAACGTGCACAATCGGTGGCACTTTCACGGAAGCGGGATTCCTTTCCGCGGCTTGTCTTGGGCCGACACTCTCACGCGCCTTCCCTCCGAAGGCTTCTACGTGTTGAAGCGCGCTCTCTCGTTCGATGGGGGGGAGTGGCCAAAGGCCACTCTCGTGCAACTTGGCTTTACGAGGACCGGAGACCCCATCTTGTTTATCGCCCAAGTGCGCGCCCAGTTACAGGAAAACGATCTCTACTTCAGCGACCGTGGCGTCGGCGTCACCGCGGAGCAGCTCGCTTTGCTCGAACCGGTGCAGGTCTTCGCCGAGCCGATTCCGGCGGGCGTTCACTCCACCGGAGTCCACTGAAGCGGTTTCCGGGCCCACCTGCCAACCTGCGCCGTGAGGCACAGAATGCGAGGATCGGCCGAGTCCGTCAGGGAAGATCCATCTCGGGCGTCCAGGAAGCGTCCACTGTGCTGGCTGAGTCGCGTAGCCTCGCTTCCCGCCACTTGACTCCGGGCGGTGAAGCGTCGATCCAGTGGTAGCTCGGCTCCCGCACGTCGAGGTGAACGAATTGCGTACGGGGGTGCGTGTACACCCCCACGCCGACGCGTGGCATTCTTCGCAAATAGGCCGCCAGTTCCGACGCTCGAACTCCGCCGAGCTTGAAGTCGATCGCCTCGCCGGTGCCATGCCGTGCCGCGCCGTCGCGCCAGCCGGATACGACGAGCACGGAGGCGCCGCGAAAGTGATAGGCGGCCTTTATCACGAGCTGTTCCAGGCGCGTAGAGAGGGGGTGGACCGGGTCGTCGTATCCCGAGGCGATTCGATCGAAGGCCTCGCACGCTCCGGCGTCGATCGAGCCATCCTCTGCGTAAAGCCGAACCCGAGCATTCGCGCGGGTAGCCACGTGCCGGACCTCGATGGGATCCAACGCTGTGGCCCAATGCGCGACTCGAGGACGGGGCACGTCGGCGGTCAAGCGCGATTCGTCGCAGACTTCCGGCTCGCGGCCGCCGCCGTAGGCGGGGGCATCGCGCGCGGCGAAGATGACCAAAAGGCCGAGCCATCTGGCAAACCGCATGGGCGCCTTGAAAGCTGACGCAAGAAGGACGGCTGCGCTACGCTCGACTGCCGTCCCGATGGATTTGCGCGCCGATGCTCACGTTCCGTTCCCTCGCGACATGGTCTTCGCCGCCTATCGCGACGACATGCCCCACCTACTGCGGTATTTGCCCAACGTTCGGGACATCGAGATGACGTCGCGAAGAGAAGAAGGTCCTCGCGTCGACATCGTGAGCGTCTGGCACGGTGGAGGGCAGATTCCCGGGGCTTTGCGGGCCGTCCTCAACGAATCGATGCTTCGGTGGACCGACCATGCGACCTGGGATGCGGCCTCGTTCCGCTGTGAGTGGCGTACGGAGACGCACGCGTTTCCCACGGCCGTCACCTGCAGCGGATGCAACGTGTTCGTGGAGGACGGTCCGAGCGCGTCGCGCCTCGAGATTCGCGGCGAGCTCGCGGTCGATGCCAAGAAGATTCGCGGGGTCCCGTCGTTCGTGGCCGGGAAACTGAGCCGGCTCATCGAAGATTTCTTGGTCACCAACATACGAGAGAATTTCGCTGAGACGACTCGTGGACTCGCGAAGTATCTGGCCGAGCGCGCGAGTTAGAGCTCAGGGTCGAGCGGTTTGGTAGAGCGCGAAGGCGTATTCGTCGGCAAGCTTCTCGACGGTTGCCCGAACGAGATCTGCGCCTCCGTGGCCCGAGTGCTTCTCGATGCGCAGCAGCACCGGGCCGCCGACCGAAGCCCATTGGAGCTCTGCCGCGAATTTTCGGGCATGCATGGGGTCCACCCGATCGTCGCTGTCTGCGCTCAACAGCAGCGTGGCCGGGTACCGCGTGCCTTGGGTGACGTGATGGATCGGTGAGTAGGCATAGAGAGCCGCAAAGTCATCTGCGTCATCCGCCGATCCGTACTCGGTGATCCACGTCCTGCCGCTGCCGAACAGCTGGTACCGAAGCATGTCGAGGAGCGGCACTCCGCACAGCGCAACGCGGAACAAATCCGGTCGCTGCGTGATGGCAGCGCCGACCAGCAGCCCTCCGTTCGAGGCTCCCATCGCGACAAGCTTTTCGGGCGCCGTGAGTCGAAGTCGGACGAGCTCTTCGGCGACAGCAAAGTAGTCGTCGAACACGTGCTGCTTTTCGCGTCGCATGCCATGACGGTGCCACGATTCTCCGTACTCGCTGCCGCCGCGCAAATTCGCGACCACCCACATCCCGCCGTGCTCGAGCCAGGGAAAGATCGACGATGAGAAAACGGGCGTTTGCGCGGCCTGAAACCCGCCGTAGCCATAGAGGATCGTCGGCGTTTGCCCGGTGGGGCGCAGGTCCCGGGCGTGTACGACGAAAAAGGGGACGCGCGTGCCGTCGCGACTTGCCGCAAAACGCTGCTCGACGACGTATTTGGAAGCGTCGACGGGAACCTTCAGCCTGTACCAGATCGATGTCTGGCCTGTGGCGACGCTCGTTTCGAAGATCTCGGTCGGAGACGTAAACGATTGGAACGAATAATAGGCGATGTCGTCGTCGGGCTCGCCGTAGAGGGCGCTCGCGGAGCCGAGGGTTGGCAGCGCCATGGCACGAACGAGTTTCCCGTTCTCGTCACGCAGTTCGACCTGGCTGACGACGTCCTTGAGGTAGGCAAGCGAGAGACTGTGTCCCGCGATGGTGAGGGCTTCCAGAGTGGCATCGTCGCGTTCCGGAACGATCTCGACCCATCGGTCTCGGTCTGGACGCTCCGGGTCGACGCGAAGCACGCGGTATCGCGGCGCGCCGTCGTTGGTCAAAACGAAGAAGCGATCGCGATCGACGCTGACGTCGTAACGTGCGTCCTTGCCGACGACGAGCGGCCTCCACTGCGGCTGCGGGGTATGCAGGTCTTGGAAGTAGACGTCCGTGCTCGTCCAGCCGTGCTCAATCGTCGCAACGAGCCAGCGTCCGTCGCGAGAGACTTCCGCGCCGATGAACGTCTGAGGATCCCCCGTTTTTTCGTGCACCACCCTGTCGGCACTCGGATCGGTTCCAAGTCGGTGATACCGAACCTCGGCGTATCCTGGCCGATCCGTCACGGGCACGCTGCCGGCGGGGGGAAGCCACGTGTAGTAGAAGCCTTTGCCCGACGGCTCCCAGGAAGGCCACGCATATTTGGCCCCTTGAATCACATCGATCGCGCTCTTGTCCCCGGTGGCGACGTCCATCACCGTCAGCGTCGCTTCGTCGGAATTGTTCTGCTTGACTGTATACGCAACCTTCGCGCCGTCGTACGAGACACTCCACACTCCCAGCGAGAGGCTTCCGTCGTTGGACCAGGTGTTGGGATCGAGCAGTACCTTCTCCGGCCCGTTCCGGCCTTGCCTCCAATAGACCGCGAATTTCTCCTTGCCCGCGTCACGTCTCGGGAAAAACCACCGGTTGGCGTGGTGGCGTGGGGCGCCAACGGTCTCCACGTAAGAGAGCTCTTTGAGGCGCACCGCGAACGCTTCGCGTCCCGGAAGACCTGCGAGGATGGCTCGCGCGGTCGCATTTTGGCGGCCCGACCATGCCTTGACTTCCTGGTTGTCGTCTTCGAGCCACCGGTAGGGATCGGGTACGGCGATTCCGTGCAGCGTGTCGGTCGTGGCGTCCCGGCGCGTCGGCGGGTAGTTCATGGCTGCGTTGGGGGCGGACGCGGAGTCAACGGGCATGGGAATCGATGTTGGAGAGGGGGGAGCGGCTGGGCGGAGCGGTTGGGCGGAGGTCTCTGTTCGGCCCGCGCACGCAGCGCCACCGAGCGAGAGTGCGAACCACGAGAATGCTGCCGATGGCTTCACGGGTCCCGCGACAATAGCCTGCACGAAGCGCTGCGGCTCGCCTAGGCGCGAGCTTAAGGCCGCCAAGTTGTAGACTGCGTACGCGTTGCACGTCCGTCCGCCCAATCTAAAGCTCGGCCGCGAACCACTGGACCTCGGCGGTACGCCGCGCATGCGGCCCACGACACGCTTGCGGATCTTGCTTCGCGAGCACGGACGAAAGCTTTGGTGGATTCATTCGGGGTACGCACTCGCTCTCGGGGCCGGGGTCGTCGCGTTCGCGAGGAAAGGCTTCGAGCATGCGCGCTGGTTGGCCATCTCGCTGGGCGTCGCGTGGTTGCTCGTGGTGGTGCTCTTTCGGGTGTTTCGTTCCGACGATCCGCCGAGCGCCTTCGACGATGCGGGGCCCAGAACGCGCGTCCGCTTCTACGTAATGACCTACGCCCTGAAGAATCTTTATCAAGGGATGCTGTTTTTCTTACTCCCCTTCTATTGGCAGTCGACGACGTTCGATGCGGCAAACGCCTGGTTCGTGCTGGTCCTCGCGGCGTGTGCGGTGATTTCGACGCTCGATATCGTCTTCGATCGCGTGCTCATGCGACGGCGATGGCTCGCGTCTCTGTTTCACGGTATCACCCTTTTCGGCTGCTTGAATCTTGTCACGCCTGCGCTGTTTCCGGACACGCGGACGCTCTGGTCGTTGCTCGCGGCCGCGGCAATTTCAGTCGTCAGTTTTTGGACGATCCACGTCACGAAGCGACAACTCCAAAGCAAGATCTACATCCCCATTTTCGCCATGAGTCTCGCAGCCGGCATTGGCGTGGCCTACGCAGCCCGGGCGGCAATTCCGCCGATCCCGATGTATGTATCCACGGCGGGGGTCGGTCCCAAACAGCTCACGGACGGACGACTGGCCATGGCCGTCAAGACGTTGCACCCGTCCGTCATCCAGGAGCTCATTGCCGTGACGGACGTGGTCGTTCCCGGGGGCAAGGGTGACCAACTTCGGCACGTATGGCGCCATCAAGGACGGGAGGTGCACAGACAAAGCGAGCAGACATCGCGAATCGCCGGGCCCAAGGGCGTGGTGCGCTTGCGCTCGTCGCTCAGCGCAAACGACTTGCCGACCGAACTCGTCGGTCGATGGTCAGTGGACGTTGAGACCGAAGACGGGCAGCTTGTCGGTCGTACGGAGTTTGATGTCGTCGAGTAAACGGTCGATACTTGGGCACGAATTGTGCCACGTGTGGGCTCAAACATTGCTTGGGCGGACCTCTGGGCGTTCGAGCTTACCCAAAGACCCGGAGCCCGATCCAACGGGAGGTGATGATGGAGAGTCTCGTGACGTACCTCGTCGCAGCCATGGTCGCGTGGGTGCCGCCGCATGCTCAGGCGCCGATGGAATCGCGGGAACAAGTGACGGCTCGATACGAAAATATAGCGCGCGATCTGGCGTCGGTGATTCTCGACGAAGCCGAGGTACCCCTCTTCGCCGGACACGATGCACGCGCCCAGACGGCGCTCCTCATGCTGTCGGTCGCCTCGTACGAGAGCTCCTTTCGCAAGTCCGTGGACGACGGTCTTGGCCGTGGGGACGGAGGCAGCTCCTATTGCTTGATGCAAATTCGCGTCGGCCAGGGCGTGACTCGCGAAGGGTGGACGGGGCCGCAGCTCATCGACGATCGAAAGCGATGCTTTCGAGCCGCCCTCCACATGCTGCACAGCTCCTTTGCGGTCTGTCACTCATTCCCACTCGACGATCGCCTGAGCGCCTACGCAACCGGGCACTGCTTCGGTGGTGCGTCGATTTCACGCTCTCGCGTCACCCGGGCGCGCGCCTGGTGGAGCACCCACGCTCGCCCTCAACCAGGACCGGACGCCAGCTGAACATCGGACGGGCGCATGGCCGCCTCGGTCGGCAAGGTGCCACGGCTACGATCGGGCAGACGATAGAACGTGACGACGTCCTTGGTTATGGATGACACCAACGAGAGCGTGATGTCCGAGGCATTCACTCCCCAAGAGCATCCGCCCGTCCTCGGCACACCTGCCAGGGCAACATCCGCGCGCCCGGTGGTTCGAGGGATCCACAAGGGGGCGTCGGTCGGCGCGTGGCGCTTCGTGCGAGCTTACACGACGACCTTCGTCGTCATCGCGAGCTACGTCGGGCTGGCGGTGCGCGCGCGTGTCTTCGGTCGAATCTGGCGGGACACGCACATCGGCGCCGTCCACACACGAAATGCCCGGCGCGTGTATCGGGCCATCGTCGATTTGCAGGGCCTGTTCATCAAAGTCGGTCAATTGCTGTCGATCATGGCGAATTTCCTACCCGACGAGTTCCGCGTCGAGCTGGAGGCGTTGCAGGACCAGGTCCCTCCACGGCCGTACGCCGAGATTGCGGAGCGTCTCGAGCGCGAACTCGGTCCACGAATGGCCATGATATCGTCGCTCGAGCGCGAGCCGATCGCGAGCGCTTCGCTTGGGCAGGTGCACGGGGCCTATCTCGTCGACGGTCGTCGCGTTTGCTTCAAGGTGCAGCATCGAGAAATCGATCGGATCGTTGTGCTCGACCTGGCCACGATTCGGCACATCATGCGGATCGTTCGATGGTTTGCACCCGTCCAAGGGCTCGACGCCTATTATCATCAGATCAAGGAGCTCGTGTCGCAGGAGCTCGATTTCGAGCTCGAGGCCGACAACATCGAGCGGATCGCCAAAAACTTTGCGACGGACGACCGCGTCGTTTTCCCAGAGCCGCTGCGCGAACTGTGCACCCGCCGCGTGTTGACCACGACCTTCGTCGAAGGCGTCAAGGTGAGCGACGTAACTGCGCTCGACGGTTTGGGCGTCGACAAGCGGGAGGTCGCACGGCGCCTCGTTCGCTTGTACTGCCAAATGATTTTCGTCGATGGCGTCTACCACGCCGACCCCCATCCGGGGAATTTGCTGGTGCAAAAGGACGGCAAGATCGTCCTACTCGATTTTGGGGCCGTCGCTGAACTCAGCCCGCGCATGAGGGAGGGAATCACGGAATTCCTCGAAGGGGTTCTTCGACGAGACACGGATCGGCTCGTCAAGTCGATGCGCAAGATGGGGTTCATTTCTCGCGCCACCGATGACACACTGAGCGAGAGGATCATTGAGTACTTCCACCGGCGGTTTCAGGAGGAGGTGCGTCTCGACAGCTTCAACTTGAAAGATCTGCGCATCGACCCGCAGAGGGGATTGGAGAATCTTCTCGATCTGCGGCGTATGAATATCGGGCTGCGCGAACTGTCGGGTGCATTTCATATCCCGAAGGACTGGGTGCTTCTCGAACGCACTCTTTTGCTCGTCTACGGGTGCTGCTCCCTTCTGGACCCCGAGCTCAATCCGGTGGCGATCATTCAGCCGTACTTGCATCAGTATGTGCTCGGAAGCCGTGATTTCGCACAGATCGCCATGGAGTCCATTCGCGACGTCGCGATGGGTGCCATGACGCTCCCAGAAGACGTCCGTCGGTTCTTGACCAAGGCGAGCCGTGGCGAGCTCGAAGTCCGGGTGCGCGGATTGCGAGACGGAACGACGGCCCTGTACGCCGCCGCTCGCCAGATGATTTACACAGCAATCGCGCTGTTCGCAGGGTATGAGGGACTCGACTCTTGGCGGCACCGTGAACTCTTGCTGGCTCGCTGGCTCTTTGGTGTTTCGGTCCTGAGCACGGTCCTCTTGGTCGGGTCCAGCATTCTGTCGCGGCCCCGGGGTCGCTGAGCTTTCGGATAATCTTGTATTTCCATGCCCCATCACATCCTGGCGATCGATCAAGGGACCACGGGCTCGACGGCGCTCGTTGTCGAAGTGGTCGGCGGTTCCGCAAGCCGAACGCTCGGCCGATCGACCGCTGAGTTTCGGCAGCACTTTCCCCGACCCGGGTGGGTTTCGCACGACGCGAGGGAAATTTGGACGAGCGTGGAAGATTGCGTTCGCGATGCGCTGAGGGCGGCCGGAGTCTCCGGAAGCGACGTCGCGGCGATCGGCATTGCGAACCAGCGCGAGACGACGCTCGTTTGGGATCGTGAAACGCGCAAGCCCATCGATCTCGCGATCGTCTGGCAGTGCCGGCGCACATCGGATGTTTGCGAGGCCTTGAAGGGAAACCCTCGGACGGTGGCGCGCGTGCGAGAGAGGACAGGGCTCGTGATCGATGCGTACTTCAGTGCAACGAAGATCGCGTGGCTGCTCGACCACGTCGAAGGCGCGCGGGAGCGCGCCGGCCGCGGCGAATTGGCTTTCGGTACGGTCGACACCTTCCTCGTAAGTCAGTTGACGAGTGGTGCGGCTCACGTCACGGACGTGACCAATGCATCGCGCACGCTGCTCATGAATCTCGCGCGGGGCGAGTGGGACTCCGAACTGTGCGGGCTTTTTCGAGTTCCCGAGACGGTGCTTCCCACCATCGTCGGGAGCGCCGAAGTCGTCGGACGCACGACCGGTGTCGGCTTCTTGCCCGATGGGGTGCCGATCGCGGGAATCGCGGGCGATCAGCAAGCGGCGTTGTTCGGACAGGGTTGCTTTCGCGAGGGCGACGCGAAGTGCACCTACGGCACCGGTGCCTTCGTCCTGATGAACATCGGCGACCGTCCAATCTGGAGCGATCACGGCCTCGTGACGACCGTCGCGTGGCGGATTAACGGCGCCACGACGTATGCGCTAGAGGGCAGCGCATTCACTGCCGGCGCCGCGGTTCAGTGGCTCCGCGATGGGCTCGGCATCATCCAAGCCGCGAAGGACGTCGAGGTCCTCGCGAGGCGAGTCTCCAGTAGCGAGGGCGTCGTCTTCGTCCCCGCGCTTGCGGGCTTAGGCGCACCGCATTGGGATCCGGATGCGCGAGGCACGATTACCGGCCTCACGCGCGGCACGACCGCGGCGCATCTGGCCCGCGCCACACTCGAAGGGATTGCCTTCGAAGTGGGCGATCTCTTGGATGCCATGGTCAAGGACGCGAAGCGCCCGCTGGCTCGGCTGCGCGTCGATGGGGGAGCTGCGGCCAACGACACCCTCATGCAGTTTCAGGCCGATGTCGCCGACGTGGTGGTCGAGCGCCCGGCAGACGTCGAGTCCACGGGGCGTGGTGCCGCCATGCTGGCCGGCATCGGTTCGGCTCTTTGCCTTGGGTTCGACGACGCTGCGCGTCTCGTGCGGTTCGAGTCCAGGTTCGAGCCAAAATTGGCGCAAGCCGAGCGAGCGGCCCACTGGGATCGCTGGACGGATGCCGTGCGCCGCGCGCGCTCGGTGCGCCCGCGTTCGCTTTGAATGCGGGGTGCGGCCGCGCTGACGTTTGACCAGCGGCGCCAGTCCTTTCGCAGGCCTCGAAGGACTGCGGGTCGGAGGCCCCCCCTTTCGCGCCGGGCGTGCGCGTGCGATTCTGGGAAAGAGCGCACGCATGCGATCAACGAAAGTGCGTCTCAGGTTCTTCTGCCGGCCGTTACGCGCCCGAGCCCGGCGCGCCTGGACGTTCCAGCACGCTGGATCTCGGACAGCCGGTCGCTCGAGGCCGGTCATTTTGCCGGAGAAAGGAAAGCCATGTCGAGCAGCAATGCGGGGGATCGCTTGGGGGCGGGCACCGAGCCTGCGCCCTTGCGCGACGTGCCCGTGGACTGGGAGGCGCTCGAGGACGCCTTCGAAAACAACGCGCCCGAGGTGCACAGTTATTTGCATCTGACCACGGGCGAAGTCTTGCGCGTGGTCGACGGCGTCGCCGACCCGCAAATGCACGTGCGCATCGCGTCGGACGGCACGTATTTGCGCGTCGAGCCCGTCAGTTCGCGCGAGCAATATCGCTGGATGGAGCGCTTCATTCCCACGGTGGAAGACACCGAGCTTCGGAGCAAGCTCTCGCAGGCTATCGACGGCAAGGGTGCGTTCCGTCGCTTCAAGGACGTGCTGATGAACTACGCTACGGACCGCGAGCGGTGGTTTGCGTTTCGCAGCGAGCGCCTGCGGACCTTCATGGAGGCGTGGTTGAATGCTCACGCCATCCAATCGGTCGCGAGACAAGCGTGGTCCGATCCCGCGCCGGCGCTGGCACCCGAATCGGCTCCGGAGTCGACCGAGGAGTCCGCACCGAAATCGCAGAGCGGCCGCAGGCTCCGCAACGCCGAGACGTTGCGACAGAGCTTGAAGGAGCTTGGGGACACGCTCGGACCCAGGGATCTCGAGATCGTCGTCGGTTTCGCCGAGTTTCTGAAAACTCGGCGGGCTGCGCGCAGCTTCGCCCATCATGCCGATCACATGATTCAAGAACGAGGAGCGACGGCACCCTCGACGACGGAGGATTCCCTGAAGAAGCGCGACGAATCGTCGTGAATTCACGCGGCGGCTCCGCAAAGGTCCTTGCGACATTGGGCGCGATGGTGTTGCCGGGGGCAGCGCTCGCAGACGACGCGCCGACGCACGCCGTCGTCGACCGCGCAGTGGTTCGGTTCATCACGGCTGAGACCGGCGGGGCCGAGCGGCCGCGCTTCGTCTTCGAACGAACGCTCGCGCTCGAGGCGCGGCTCGAGTTGATGGCGGAGCGGCCGGAGGGCTTGGGCGAAGGATACGACGAGCGGCACGTCAGAGCCGCGCTTGACAACGACATCGGCGAGGAGGTGCTCACGGCTCTCGCCCAGAAGCTCATCTCGGGCTCGCCCGCCGCGCGGCGGCCGACGGAGCGGGATTTGTCACGTCTTGAAGAAGAGCTTACTCTCGCGCTCTACGAGCGGCTGGGAGGGCAAGGTCGCGTCGGGGCGGCGGCGGCCGCTGAGCAGCTCGACGCATCCGAGGTGAAGGCTCTGTGGCGTCGTCGGGCGCTTGCGGCGTTCTACGTGGATCGCGCCGTTACACAAGTCCTCGAACCGAGCGAGGAGCAGCTGAGAGAGGTGTTCCGTACCTCGGCGCATCCGTATCGCGGCAAACCGTTCGAGGAGGTACGGACCCCCCTACGGCGGTGGTTCATCGCGGAGCGCTTGCGCGCCGCGGAGAGTGCCTTCATGCAAGGGGCACGGGCGCGCCTTCGCATCGTACTCACCCGGTGACGAAACGAGCCACCTCGTCGGCTACGGTCTCGATCACTTCGTCGGGCCTCCGCCCGCGCCCCTTGGGCAGCGCGAGGGAGTGATCGGCGCCCTCGACCACGAACAGACGCGAACCCGGGTAGAGGGATTCGACGATCGGGCGAAGTTCGTCCGGGCGTCCGAACCGATCGCCGGAGCCCTGGACGAACAGCATAGGCGCGCGCACCCGCGTGAGATGAGCGGCGCGCAGCTGCTCGGGTTTGCCCGGCGGATGAAGTGGATATCCGAGGAGAACGAGGCCGGCCAGTTGCTGGGCCCCGACGTCTTCGTCGGCGGCTACGTGCGTCGCGATGCGCCCTCCCATCGACTTGCCGCCGATGAAGAGCGGAACGGCTGGAGACGACCATCGAACCCGCAGGGCGGCAAGCGCCGCGCGCCAGGTCGTTTCGAGAACGTGGGTCGGGTCCGGTGCGCGCCTTCCTGCGGAAGCATAGAGAAAATCGAACGTGAAGACGTGGATCTTACGTCTTGCTAGCGCGCAAGCGATGCCCACCATGAAAGGGTGGCTCTGCCGCCCGCCCGCCCCATGACCGAGTACGACGCGCGCGCAGGGCTGACCCATCCCATAGAAAAGGCCCGATCCGGTGCGGCCATCGACATCGAATGTGAAGCCCGTCGAGCTCACGACGAATTCGAGGTAACACGCCATGATTCATGCTGGATAGCCGAAAGGTCGTTCTCGTGGCGCTCGCAGGAAACGTCGCCATCGCCGCCTGCAAGTTTGCCGCCGCCGCCGCGTCGCACTCGACGGCTACCCTAGCCGAGGCCGTACACTCGCTCGCGGACACGGGCAATCAGGCTTTGCTGTTGGTCGGCATGAGCCTGGCGGCACGTCCGCCCGACGATCGGTTCCCCTTCGGACGCGCAAGTGAGCTTTACTTCTGGCCCTTCGTCGTGGCGCTGCTTCTGTTCAGCGTGGGCGGGGCATTCGCCGTTTTCGAAGGGATCGAACGAGTGGCCCATCCGGTCCGCGCCGAGGGTCGCGGCGTGAGCTGCGCAGTGCTGGGGCTTTCGCTGGTCATCGAAGGGACGAGCCTTCGTGCCGCCCTGGTGGAGTTTGGAAAGGTGACCGGCGGTCGTCCCTTGCTGCGTGCCCTGCTCGATGCACGGGATCCGACGATCCCGCTCGTGCTTGCCGAGGACGCGGCCGCGATTGTCGGGCTGGTCTTGGCGCTCGCCGCCCTCGGCGCGAGCGCGCTGACGGGGCAACCGTTCTGGGACCCGATTGGGAGTGTCTTGATCGGTCTGCTCCTCTGCGCCGTTGCACTGGTGCTTGCGAAGGTCACGCACGGACTCCTCATTGGCGAAAGCGCAACGTCCGAAGATCGGATGCGAGTCGTCGAGCTGGCATCCGGCGTGGATGGGGTCGAACGGGTCACGCAGCTTCTGACGATGCATCTCGGACCCGACGTCATCCTGCTGGCGCTCAAGGTCGCGTTTCGTTCGACGCTTACCGTCGAAGAGGTGGAGCTTGCGACGAACGGCCTCGAGGCACGCATCCGCGCCGCAATGCCGCGGATGCGAAAGATCTTCATCGAAGCCGATTCGCGCGGCGATCTGCGAGGCGTAGGCCAAAAGGACTAGGCCCGCTTTAGGGCCGCTGGGGGGCCCACACGGAATCCACCCGCCGCGAGACTGCCTCGGGCTTGCGACGGGTGACTACCGTCTGGGCTCCGTAATGGGCGGAGGCCCTGTCGATGTCTCCGACCGCCCTTTCAGGTGAGCCATACGACCGTCACAGCCTCGCCCCCGTGGTGTCGGTCGCCCAATCGAAAGCGACGGACGCACGTCGAGCGTGACAGCTCCGTTCGAAGGGCGTCTCGGAGTCCGTCTGCTCCGCGTCCGTGAAGAAGAAAAACGACCAATCGTCCTTCGTTGACTTCGCGGTCGAGAAAACTCGCCGCCACGGCGACTCCGTCGTCGACGCGGAATCCGCGCAGGTCACAGGTATTGTCTCGCCCCCGGATCGGCGTCTCTTCGCTGAAGTTCGCCGATCGGGTCGGCCTCGAAGTTTCGCGCGATTTCGTCGGCGATGGCGTCGAGTGTCGGGTCGGTGGAACATGCGTCGAAGAGGGCCGGGAGGGCCGCCCGCTGCCAGGTGAGAAAGCGTCGCAGGATCCGGGCCGATTCGAGCATGCGGCCGAGTGCGAGCAACTCGACCGGGGACAGCGTGCCGCCGATTCGTACTCGTTCCACGGCCTCGCGGACGCTCGGCCCGTCGCCGACCGGTAGCGGATGGCCCTCGTTCAGCATCCGCGTTGCTTCCGAAGCCTGGGCGAGCCATGTGCGCGCCAGTTCCCGTGTGTCGGCGAACGGAAGTGCGAGGGCCACTTCGCGCCCTAGTGACCCGCGCAACGATCGGCGAGTGCACCGAGGACACGATCCCATTCGAGGTCTGCGCGTGTTTTGGCGGGGCAGGGATCGGGGCGCAAGCGGAAGGTGCGAGGATACTTGCACGCGCCGGGTGTGCGCGGGGATGATTGGGCCAATGAACCTCGGCTCTGAGACAGTCGCGATGTCCGCTCGCCGAGCAGCGGCGTCACGCGTAGCCAGGGGACTGCTCGACAGGGGTCAACCGGGCGAAGCCGTTTCAATCCTCGCCGCATCGGCCGCGTGCGGGCCCAATGATCAGGAAGGGCAGAAGCTGCTTGCCGAGGCGCTTCGGATCGATCCCGCATCTCGGCTCGCGCAGCTCGCGTTCGAACGCATGGAGGGCATCGCGGGCGACCAGAGCATCCTCGACCAGGCGATTGCGCGTTGGTCGGTCGAAGAGGTCGGGCGTCTGGATCGCGAGCTAGCACGCCCGTCGTTCGTCCGGGCGCAGCTCGGATTCAACAACAACGTCAAATACAAGGATCGCACCTTCCATATTCAGACCGAGGACAGCGGTCTCGAGAAACCGCACATCATCACGCACCTTTTTGCCGACGGCGGCCACGTCATCCGAAGCCACAAACGGTCGTACGCCGAGCACGTCCGCCGCGAGGATGTGGCCCTTTACGTCCGCCAGCTCATGAAGGCGCAGCAGTTCGAGATGGCCATCGCGCTGCGTGAAGGCAGGTTCGACGAGATTATCGACGGACGTGCAGTCGGCGGCGTGCATCTTTTGGACTACCCGCCCAAGGTCGACGTTCAGAAACTTGCCACGCAAAAGAAGTCACGTGTCGACGCCGCCGGCGAGATCGCCGTTGCAATTGCGCCGGAGGCCGTGGCCCCGCCGCTCTCGTCGGCCGTTCAGCGGGCGCACTTCCGAGTCACCGTCGTGCGCCGAGTGGGTGGAGGCCCGCCCGCGTACGAGCCATTGGGCGCCGAAGCGATTGTGGGTTCGACGGGCGCAATCGCGCTTCCCGGCGAACGGTTCTGCCATCCGCGTGAAGCCGCGATACGGTTCCGCGACGAGCGACTATGGCTCCAGGATTTCGAGGCCGGAAACGGTGTCTTCTTGCGAATCCGCGCGCCGGTAGAGCTCGGTCCCGGCGATGAGTTCATTGTTGGCGATCAGCTCTTGCGGATCGAGCGCAATCCTCCTCCAGCAGATAGTCCTGATCCCGGCCCGACGTACTTCTATTCCTCGCCCAAGTGGCTTTCGTCGTTCCGCGTCGTCCAGATCTTCGAAGGAGGTGCCCTCGGCGCATGCGTGCTGGCACGGGGGACCACCTTGCAAATCGGATCGTCGTATGGCGACTTCGTGTTTCCGAGCGATCCACTGGTCAGCGACGAGCACTGCTTCATCGAAGAACAGGCCGGTTCGATTCTCCTTACAGACCTGGGCTCACGGACGGGTGTCTTTGTCCGTATCAAGGGCGAGCAGGAGATCATCCACGGCGACGAGTTTTTGGTCGGACGGACGCGACTTGTCGTGGAGCTCACGTCGCGCTGAGCTTCTCGCCCGAGGTCGTCAGACTGCCGCGTGTCCGCGTTTCATGTGCACCGCGAGAGTATGATGGCCGCACTGCGGGCACGGCGGTGGCCGGTGACCTCCGAGGTGCTCCTCCTCGAGTTGCCGTTGCTCGTAGGCGCGTTGAATCTCCTCGAGAGCCGGAGGCAGGGGCGCCGGCCGCACGCGCATGGCCGCGGCCTCGGCCCACGCGCCACGCCAAGTGCAGACCGTGCAGCGAAGAGTCTTATCCATGGGCCGCATTCTTACGGCTGCGCCCGTGCGGAGCAAGCGTTTTGGGCCCGTGCGGCGATGCGCGCCGTCTCCAGCCGAGAACGTGAACCCGAATGGAATTCGTTTTGGACCCGTGCGCCGACGCGCGCCGTCTCTAGCCGAGAACGTGAACCCGAATGGAATTGGTGCTCCCGCTGACGCCCACGGGTGCCCCGAACACGATGACCACCCTCTCGCCGGGCGACCCATAGCCAGCCGCTAGCAAGTCTCCGGTGCACCAGTCCACGAGCTGATCCGTGTCGTGCATCGCGGGTATCTCGCGAGGAACGACGCCCCAATAAAGCGCCATCCGCCGCCGTGTCTTGGCGTTGGCAGAATAGGCAATGATCGGCACATCCGGCCGCGCCAGGCTCACCGTCATCGCGCTGAAGCCGCTCTCGGTGAAGGCGACGAGGTACTTGGCGCCGATTTCGCGGGCCGTGTTGCAAGCGCCGCGGGCAACGGCCTCGGCGACGCTGGTCGCTCGGGAGAGATACGGAGCATGCTCGAAGAAAGGGCTGCCCTCCGCCTCGAGCGCGATTCGGCTCATCATCGAGCACGCCAGCGTCGGGTGGTCACCCGTCGCGGTCTCTCCCGAGAGCATGAGACAGTCGGTCCCCGAGTACACAGCGGTCGCGACGTCGCTCGCTTCGGCACGCGTCGGCCGAGTGGACTTCGTCATCGATTGCAGCATCTCCGTCGCGACGATGACCGGCCGGCGGACACGCCGCGCAACGGCGAGGATTTGTCGCTGGATCACCGGAACCCGCTCGGGTGGAAACTCGACGCCTAAATCGCCCCGGGCGACCATGACGCCATCGCTTGCGGCGACCACGCTCTCCAGGTTCTCCACCGCGTCCGGCGTCTCGACCTTGGCCACCACCGGCGTCGGCGCGCCCCAGGCCTGACAGATGTCGCGGATCTGCTGAATATCCGCGGCGCGCCGCACGAAGCTCATCGCGATGTAATCGATGCCGCTCGACAAGCCGAACACGAGGTCTTCCTTGTCTTTTTCCGTCAGTGCAGAAACGCGCATCGTCTTGCTGGGCAAGTGGACACCGACGTGGTCGCGCATGCCCCCACCCTGGTCGACGCGCGCTCTCACTCGCTGCGACTCGACGCCGACGACCGTGAGAACGAGCCGCCCATCGTCGAACAGGATCCGGTCGCCCAAGCGCACGTCGGCCGAGAGGCCCTCATATTGAATGGGCACGACGCGCTCGTCGCTGGATGCGTCCCCCTCGAAGAGAGTCACGTCCGCGCCGGACGGCAAATCGAACTTCCGTGGGAACGACCCGGTGCGGATCTTCGGTCCGCAAAGATCCTGCAGGACCGCGACCGCCTTGTGTTCCAAATCCGATGCTTTGCGCAACCGGGACAGCCGTGCACCGTGCTCCTCGTGCGTGCCGTGCGAAAAATTGAAGCGCGCCACATCCATCCCGGCCGCGATGAGCCCGCGCAAGCCATCCAGGGAGTCACAGGCCGGTCCGAGCGTGCAAACGAGTTTGGCGCGACGCAGTGACGACATTTGGTTCAAAGGGTGGTTTAACCGAGTTACGGATGGGAGTTTGCGCGACTTTGCGCTCCCCCCTTGATCCGGCGCGAGCCCGGACGGTACTACAGCCTGGCCTCGCATTCGAGTGATTCGCCATGTCCCTCACCCGTGACGCGTCAGGTCTTCTTCGTCTCGGCGGCATCGACCTGGCGGATCTGGCGATGCGGGCCGGCACCCCGGCGTACGTTTACGATCTCGATGCAATCGCCGCCGAGGCTCGCGCCCTGCAACTTGCGTTCGATGACGCATCGCATCTCGTAGCCTATGCCGTTAAAGCGAACACGGCGGGTCCGGTGCTTCGGGCCGTTGCCGGCCAGGGATGCGGCGCGGACGTGGTGAGCGGAGCGGAGCTTCTCGTCGCCACGTCGTGCGGTGTAGCGCCGGAGGAAGTCGTGTTCAGTGGCGTTGCAAAGACGGACGAGGAGATCGATCGGGCCATCGCGTGCGGTGCGCGCGGAATCGCCGCGCTGCAGCTCGAAAGTGTCGAGGAAATCACCCGTGTCCGGGCGCGAGCGAGCGCCGCGGGCCGGCGGGCGCGGGTGAGCATCCGTGTGAATCCGAGCGTCAATCTCGAGGGGGTAACACACGCCAGCATTGCGACGGGGCATGACGCAGCGAAGTTCGGCGTCGCGCTCGACGACGTGGGGCGTGCCGTCGAACTCATCGGCGCGGCCGGCAACCTGGATCTGGTCGGCATGGCGGCGCACGCGGGCTCGCAGTTCACGAGCGTATCGCCGTACGTCGAGGCGTGCCGCGTCCTCTTCGGAGTCACCCGTGCCCTGCGCTCGGACGGTCGTGCAGCGTCGCTCGCGTTCGTCGATTCGGGCGGAGGCTTCGGTATCGATTACACCGCGGCGCCGACCGTCCGCCGATTTGGCACCGCCACGGCCCCCTCCGTCCTGCCTCAGCCGGCGGACTTCGTACGCGCCGCCCGCCGGGAGCAAAGGCTCGTCGGCCTGGACGATCTCGCGCTCTACGTGGAACCGGGTCGGTCGCTCGTTGGAACCCATGGAATCCTGCTCGCCCGTGTCATTCAGGTGAAGGTCGCGAGTGGAGCTCGATGGTTGATGATCGACGCCGGGATGAACGATCTCATTCGCCCGGCGCTCTATCAGGCTCGCCACCGCGTCGTGCCCGTGGACCGGGAGGTGGACGAGGCGACGGCATTGCCTTGGCGGGTCGTCGGTCCGGTCTGCGAGAGCAGCGACGATTTCGGACAGCATTCCTTTCCGGCCAATCCTCCCCCTTTTGTCGCCATCCTGGACGCGGGCGCCTACGGTTACACGATGGCAAGCTCCTACAACGGTCGACAGCTTCCCATCGAAATTTTCGTCGCAAGCGGGCGGGTCGTCGCCCAAACCAGCCGCCGCTCGATCGAGTCGTGGGCTGCGGAGCGCGCCAGCTACTTGTCCGCCTTTTGAGACCCGCGTCCCGGCGTCATTCGCGGAGGAGGCACCGACTTTGGGAGACCCGACGGGGAACTGGTGCGCGCCCGCACCACCTGACCGTCGGCCATAATCTCGACTCCGATCGTCCGGCATCGTCGTGCGAGGCGGTCCAGATCCACCCCCGCCAGCACCAGCAGACCGCCGGGAGGCGAAGGATCGGCAAAAAGCTCTTGAGTCGGCCGGCGCGTTCGGAGCATTTCGCGGACGTTCGGGTCCTCGACCCAGAGAAAGCCGTTCGCCGGTGCCCATGTGGCGCGGCCGACCACGACGCTTGCCTGCGCGAGCGTCCGCGAGAGCGACTCGGGCAACGGCGCGAGCGCTTCGATTCGGGAGCGGAGCACGTCCGCTTCGAGACCCGCGGAAAGGGCGCGTGCCAACGTCTGCGGCGCAATCATGAGATCGAGCGTTTCGGCCGCGCGGCCGACCTCGACGAGCGGCGCGATGGCCAGAATGGCTCCGACTCGAGCTTGCGGACCCAGACGCAATACGTGCGTGTCGAGGAATTTGGACGGCGCTCCGTCGCTCGCGGGCACCTTGTCGGCGACCAGGGCGCGGCCCCGCGCGGTCAGGCGCAGCGCCATGGGGCTGCCGCGGGTATCGAGCTCGCCGTCTTGCGCGAGATCTTCGTCCTCGCCGAGGTCGAGGATTCCGAGCGCCGGAAGGCTTTCGTGCACGATGCGGCGTGCGACTTCCATCGGGTCGACCGGATCCGCGCCGACGCGCTCGGCCCATCGGCGCAGCAGCCGGGACAGCCCGGGCACCCGGTGGTCGCTCTTGAGCCAACGTGCGAGCGACGACCACGGAACCCATCGGCCCTCGCCAAGCTCGCGCAGTGCCTCGAGGACCATCTCGCGCACGACGCCGGCTGGGCTCGTGTCGCGAGATTCCGCCGCCAGTCGCAGCATCTCCGGCTCGTTGCGCGCTTCGTCCCACGCGCCTCCCCGTCTCCACGCCACAAAGAGCTGCACCGTTAGATCTTGGAGTGTGAAAGTGCCTGGAGGCGAGGATGTGTTCGTAGCCGAAGCGTCCCAAAGTCCGATGGCGCGGGACAGGGCAACGATGAGGGCCACGTGCTCGGCGTCCCGGCCAAAACGCGCAGCGAGTTTCTGCACCAACGACTTCGGCGTGCCGACCCCGGCGCGCACCTCGAGAACCGTTCCGGAGGGGCTGCGCCCCTCGGGTGTACGCCCCGCCTCGCGAGAGGCCGTAGCCAGGCCCATGGCCAGCGGTGAAGGATCGAGCGAGAAGCGAGCTCGGCGAGGAGCGTGATCGCCCGAGGCAACGAACTGCTTCACGGCCTCGCGTCGCGCTTCGCGCTCGCTGTGATGGGCCGCGCCGATGATTGCGCTTACCTCGGTCGGTACGACGTGCCGATTCGGGTGAACCGGGATAAGAAGACCTCGCCGCTCCAGCGAAAAGCCCACTCCGCGCCGAGAGGGCGTCGCGCCCGTTGCCGTGCGAAGGCGCAAGGGCTCGCGCTCGAGCTCCAGGAGCTCTTCGGTGTCGACTTCGCCGCCCTCCGAATCGACCCCTTCGAGGACGCGGCGCTCGGTCCCGGATAGCTTACCGATTTCGTCGGACAGCTTGACCGAGTCGCCCAGGACCTCCCATGCGCTCTCCAGAGACAGCGCGATCGGTGGGGTCGCCGGTCGGCCGAGATAGTGCGACGCAATCGCCGTCGTCGTCTCGAAGGAGGCCTGGGATAGCAGCGCCCTCAGCCCGCGGGGATCCTCGCCTTCCCACGACTTGAGCTGCACCAGATACGCGGAAGGAAGAATGAGCTCGACGCTCGTTTCCGCCGAACGGGCAAACATGAGTCCGCGAGCGAGCAGAGGCTCGAGAGCCGGAGGCACGGACGTGACCCGGAGCGAGCCGTGCGCCTCGGCGACACGATGGATCAACTCCGTGCAGGCAGGGTTCAAACGGCTTGCGTCACGGAGCTCGGTCAACGACACGAGAGCGCGTGCGACTTGCGACGGGACGTCGATCCGCTTTGCCGGGTCGATTCGAATGGCGAGGCGGTCGATGAGCCCGTCGAGCTCACCTTGCGGCAACGCACGCAAGATGTCGGTCAACCGATGGTTGGCTTCGGGCGCGAGCGAGGTCGACACGGCGGGATCAACGAGCAGCGTAGCGGAGAACGGAACCTTGTGCCCTAAGCGTGGCGAGCCGCACTGCCAGCCACCAGCGACACGTCAACATCGAGCGACACGTCACCTCAGCGCGAGCGGCAAAGCCACGATCGTCGTGATCGCAGCGGCACCTGTGCAACGGTTGCCCGGCCGAGTAAGGTGAGCGCCTCGAGGGCATGGTCGCACGCCAGGGCCGCAGCTCACTCGGCGCTTTCGGCGCCATAGTGCCGAGGTCCGCTGGCTCTCGGCGCTCTTCGGCGTTGCGACTCGATTGGCCTGGCCGAGTCTGGGAGCCCGGCAAAGCCGATCACTCGGGCCGTGAGTCGGCGGCGACCGTCGAGAGTGCCGGCACCAAGCCATCTCCCGCCGTGGCTGCGTCGGAGCCGCCGCATGGTCGCCTCATCCTGGGCGACGCTCTCGATGTGGCCACCTCTCTTGCGCGCGACGGGTTCGGCGGCACCGTAGACATGGTTTATGTGGACCCGCCGTTCGCTTCCCAGGCTGCCTATGTGTACGAGGCACGGCTGGATGGGCCCGCTGACGGTCGAGTTCTCCGGGCCAAGGCGTACGACGATCGCTGGGAGGGCGGAGGAGTGGCCACCTACCTCGATATGCTTGCTCCACGCTTGGAGTCGCTGGTAGAGCTGCTGGCCCCAACCGGAACGATCTGGGTCCACGTCGACTACCGTGCATCGTACCTGGTTCGGCTCATCCTCGACGAGATGCTCGGTCGGGAGGCGTTCGTCAACGAAATCGTCTGGCGGCGCGCGCCGAACTTGGGCCGCCAGGCGGCCAGCTCTCAGTTCGGACGGACGCTCGACACGATCGTGGTGTATGGCCGCAGCGATCGCGCCGTCCTCGTGCCGCCGACTCGCCTCGAGCCCATCCAGACCAGCGCCATCCGCTGGGACGACGCCGGTCGTCCATTCGTCGCCGCGCCGCGCGGCGACTACACGGACGGTTCGATCGAGCGGCTCGACAGGGAAGGTCGCGTGCACCGGACGGCGAGCGGCAAGGTGTATATCAAATACTTTCTTCTACAAAATAGCGATGGCGAATGGTGTCGCGAACGCCGCATCGACGCGCTCTGGACGGACGTGCGACCGCTCCGCCACGCCGCTTCCGGAGAGCGAACAGGATTCCCGACGCAGAAACCTCGGGCATTGCTCGATCGGATCGTGTCGTGCGCGTCGCCCCCCGGCGGCTTCGTCGTCGATCTCTTCGCTGGCAGCGGTACGACGGGGGAGAGCGCATACGCGCTCGGACGTCGCTTCGTGCTGGGTGACGGCTCGCCGCTGGCGACGGCAACCGCGCGGGCTCGGCTGCTTCGCGCGGGCGCTTCGATCGAGATGCAAGATTGCGGGCGCACGTCGCCGGTGGCCGACGCGCCGCGTGTGGCGGTCGATCGTGTCGGTTCGTGCGTGCGTGTCCGCCTGGTTGCCCCGCTGGAGCCGCTGGCTTGGGCGGTCGGCAGCGTGGCCGACGCCCGAGCACCGCTCCGGACGGCGTGGCACTCGGAGCGAGTCCCAGGAACTCGCGCCCGCCGCGTGCTCGACGAGGCGCTCTTCGAACACCCTCTCGGCCCTCTCGCAGTCCGTGTCTGGAACGACGACGGCACGGTCGGCACGTGGGTTGAGGAGGTCGCGTGATCCTCCGCGATCCAGTTCACGGTCTCGTCGCATTCGAGGCCGACGAGGAGCGAATCGTGGAACGACTTCTCGATACGCCCGAAGTGCAGCGTCTGCGCCGGGTACGGCAGCTGGGGGTCACATCGCTCGCGTTCCCGGGCGCGGAGCACTCTCGGTTTGCGCATGCGCTTGGATCGGCCTTCGTCATGAAGCTGCTTTTGGCGCGACTGCGCGCGATCCACGGTGTGCTTCCGGAAGCTCAGCGAATCACCCGCGAGCGTGCGCAGCACGCGCTGGCCGCTGCGCTGCTCCACGACCTCGGGCACGGGCCCTTGTCGCACCTGTTCGAAGAGGCTATTCCCGGCACGCCGGCGCACGAAACGTGGACGGAGCGGATCGTGCTCGATTCGGGCACCGGTGTTCATCGGGTGCTTGCGGCCGCGGATCCAGGAATGCCCGCGCGTGTCGTCGACCTCGTTCACGGACGGCACGAACTCGCCTATCTCGCGAAAGCGGTGAGCGGCGAGCTGGATGTCGACCGGTGCGATTACCTTCTGCGCGACGCGCACGCGACGGGCGTCCGGTATGGCCTTTACGACCTCGACTGGCTCCTTCGAAGCCTCTGCTTCGGCCCCGTGTCCGCTTCCACGATTGCCGCGCCCGAGCTTGCCATCGATGGAGCCAAGGGCTTGCCGGCGATCGAAGCGTTCATCACAGCGCGGCTCTTCATGTTCCAACAGGTCTACCTGCACAAGGCGACGCGGGCAGCCGAGTGGATGATCCGCACGATTTTGGCGCGCGCCGTTGCGGTTTTGCGATGCGGGGCGCGACTCGACGCCGTGCCGGCGGCCGTCGTCGCGGCCGCACGTGAAGAGCCGATTCTTCTCGGCGACTACCTGGACCTCGACGATGACGTCCTCTGGGTTGCCATGCGCGCCTGGGAAACGGCTCCCGACGCACCGCTTGCCGACCTATCCAGGCGGATTCGGACCCGCTCGCTGTTCAAGACGCTTGAGCTCTTTGGCGAGCAGGCGACGATCGATGGCCGCGCGCGCGCTCTGGCCGTCGCCCGCGACGTTGCCCGCCATCGGGGATGCGATCCCGACGTTTACGTTGGAGTCGATGTCGCGAGCGACGAGCCGTTCGGAGCAAGGGACGCACCGCTCACGGTCGTCTACTCGAAGGGGCCAGCTCGCCCCCTCCATGAAGTATCGTTTTTACTGGGGCGGCTCGCGGGGCAGGTTCTTTCGCGCGTTCGTTTGGTGCTCGCGCCGGAGCTCCGTGAGCCGGTAACGCATGCCCTTGGGATTTGAACGCGCCGTCTTCGCGGCGGCGTCCGTGTCGTTCATGCTAAGCGCCCGCCCCGTGCTTGCCGACGGCGCAGTCGAGCCGCCCTACGGTCGCATTGACGGCGACATCAGCTTGGTCGTCGGTGCCGGGGCGATGGTGCTTCCGGGTGCACTGCGCGTCGAAGGCGAGGTCCGGATCCGATACCTCGACACGGCTGGCGTCTACGCCGCTTACGAAGACGGTCCCCTTGTCGCCTCAGATTCGGAGCCAAGGCGCGCTTTCAGCACCGGTCTCGAGCTCCGGCCTGTCTTTCTAGCTCGATGGTTGAACGGGCTCGAGACCGAGCGCGCTCGTTTCGACATGATGCTCGACTCCATCGGCCTGGATCTTGGAGCCATTTTTTTGCAGCCGCGGGGAGGGGGGTTCGCGTCGCGGTCCGGGTTTGTCGTCGGGCTCGGCGTCGAGATACCGATATTTGCGAATGCGTCAGGGCCTTGGATCGACCTGCATGGTGGAATGCGATGGGGCGAGGATGCCGTTATCCTCGGCGTCGTGCGGGGAGCTGTCGATCGCAGTGCTTTTCTGGCGATCACGCTGTCGTGGCATCAATTCGTGTCCACCCACCTCGTCGACGTTCGGGATGAGGCGCCGCAGTGATCGTGATCAAGGTACGCCGCGATCGCGGCCGCGCGGGCCCATCGCGCTTTCCACGAGGCCGGCCAACGCACAGTTGTTGGCCTGACGTTGCATGGCGTCGCGCGTCTCCGGGTCCGTGACGGGCCGCTCGCCTGTCGAAATGACGAGCGAGCTGCCCGAGCGTCGGAGGCGCAAAAGCTCCTTATTCGTTCGGAGGTCGAAGACCTCGACGCGCGCTGGATGCTGAAGGAGCTGAAGCGCTTCCTCGGTCATGAGCCCCGCCTCGGTCTGCTCGGCATCCACGACCTCTTCGTCCAACACCAAGAGGAAGAATTGAGCACGCGTCACGACATCGACGGCGACCGGAATCTCGTCGCGGATGGCGGTGTCGTACTGCTCTGAGAAGACGCGCATCCGCATGTCGCCGTCGGCGTCTTTTACGGCGCGAACCCACGCGTCACTCAGAATCTTCGTTGCGGCGTAGGCTCGCCCAAGGTTCCAAGGCTGCTCGGCGAACGCACCCCCGTCGAGCTCGCCCCGAAGCCCGGGATCGTTCGGCTCACGCAGCAGACAGCTCGCGAACGCGTCCTTCTTGGCGTCGGCAGCGACCCGACGAATGTCTGTGACGGTCATCGCATCGGCTACGCGCATCCGAAGATACAGCCCGGGCTGCGTCCGGAACGTACCGCCACGAGCCTCGGGCTCGACGAGGTCGCCGGCGTAGGCCCTCGCAGCCCCCAGGACGTCTTCTTCGAGGCGATCCCGCAGAGGAAACCACCGAACGCCGAGTGTCGCCTGGAGCGCGCGCTGCTTGGCGAGCAGAGCTTGCTTGTCGGAGTCGAGCTCGCGGCTGCTGACGATCGTGTGCATGAGCAGCCCGATGACGACCGCGCCCGCGGCCGTGAGACCAGCCCGCATCGTCCAGCGGGGACCGCGCCGCGACCGCTCTTCGCGTGCGCGAGAGATCGCCGGAAGGCCGCGAGGGCCCTTCTTGAGGTCCGCCATGTCGAGGTCCGCCAACGGAGCGCGATGCGCCCGGTACTCAAGGAGATCAGCGTGCCGTCTTCGGGAGGTTGTTCACCATGAAGCTTACGTTGGGGAAACCAGCGAACGCTGCCGTTTGAAAGACGCTCTTCACGATTACGGCTTTGATGTTCTGATCGATCTGAAGCATGACGACACCTGGAAAATCTTTATTCGGGTGAGTCTGCTTCCATAACTCGCGCTTGGCTTTGAGGACGTTGAAGAGCTCGTCGATTCGTTGCATCCGATCGGACTCCTCGATCGCGCGCGTATTTCCGGTCGGCGAACCGTCGACCAAGATTTCGCTTCCGACGACGGCCACCATCGGCGCGTCAATCATATCGAGCGTGTTTTCCGCCTTCGGCAGGTTGAGCCCCTTTGCGATGGGCGTCTCCCCGCTGGCGCTGAACGTCATGAGCAAGAACACGACTGTCACAACGAGAAAGTCGATCATGCTCGTCAGCGACAACGCGGCGTTCGTCGAACGATGTCCGACGCCACCGACTTTCCGCTCGACGAACTCGAGCCCCACGTGATGCATGAGGCGCCGGTTGGGCTGCTGGATGGCCATCTTGGAATCCTGGTGGAGCGACGCGAAGGGTTCGCCTGGGGTCAGTTCACCGCGAAGGTAATGTTGAACGCCGGCACTTTCTCGGTCTTTGGGCCGAGCTGCATGTCGCGGTGCGTTTGGTAAATCGCGTCGATGACGCCGATGATGTACTTGAATTCGGTCTTGTTATCGGTGTGCAGAATCGCTTGATCGACTTTACGGTCGGTCGGGTTCGAGTGCTGCCCCTTGGCCTTCCACTCGCTCTCGACCTTGTCCGCCAGGTCGGGAAAGCGCACGACCTGGACGGCCCCTTGATCTGTGACGACGTCTTTGCGTGGGACGTCGATTGAGTCGACCGTCGTGCTCCCCTGCTTCCAGATCAGGACGAACTTGTCCTCGGATCGCATCTCCACATGAAGTTGCTTTTCCGGCTCGACCTTCTCTTGTTCGACGTCGGGACGCGGCGGACCGGGCACCTGTGCATCGGCGTTGATGCGAGCCATGTGCGTCCATACCGCCGTGATGAGAAGGAACGAAATGGTCACCATGAGCAGGTCGATCATCGGAATCATGTTGATGTCCGAATCGACCTTCTTTCGCCCGCCGCCACCGCCACCGACGTCTACGCCACCCATGGTGTTCTCCGCTGCCCATCCCTCGCGGCGCGGAGCGACTCGTGCGAGCTCCGCGACGCGAATGAGCGTCTCGACCGTTGCAATGCGACCATCACCCGGACAAGCCGCCCAAGTTGACCTTCTGCCGATTCGTCACGACGAGGTTGAGCACTTGCACGCTCGCCTCGTTGATGTCGTCTTCAAGCGACTGGGTCTTGCCGTTGAGCACGGCAAAGCCGATGAGGCCCAGGATCGCCACGATGAGTCCGAAAGCCGTGCAGTTCATGGCTTCCGAGATGCCTTCCGCCAGAATTCGAGCTTTTTGACTCGGATCCACGCTCTCCCCCGAGACGGCCCCGAAGCTCACGATGAGGCCGGATACCGTTCCGAGCAATCCGCTGAGCATCGAGAGGTTCGCGAGAAGCGCGAGATACCCAGTGTTCTTGGCAATTCGCGGAACTTCGCGAAGCGCCGCTTCGTCCATGGCCGCTTGGACCTCCTCGTCCGGACGGTTCACTTTGACGAGCCCGGCCTGCACGATGCGCGCGAGCGGCGCATTCGCTGCCGAGCACATCTTGACGGCCTTTGCGATGTCGCCTGCGAGGATGCACTTCTGCATCGTCGCAAGGAACACATCCTTGTTGATGGACGCGCCGAAAAGGTAAAGCGCCCTTTCGACAATCACGCCCACGGTAATGATGGACCAGAAGAGGATGACGTACATCCCCCATCCGCCTTCCTTGAAATGCTTCCACACAGCAGCCATCGAACCGTCCTCCGTCAGGTATTTGTCGGCAGCGCTTAGAGCGCCTGATCACCCGGGCGGTCGCCCCGGTGCACCGAGTATCGTTGCGAGCGAGCAGTTGACCTCGAGCGGGTCTCTTAGTTCCCAGTATTCACGCTCGTGCCACCCGCACGAGAGCGTCGGGACGTTATCTGAATGAATCGGCGCCAAGCAAGCAGCTTGCGCCAGTACCTGGACGCCATCGCCCGAACGGGCGCCCGGTACAGCGCTCAGACGCATGAAGACCACGAGCCTGACAGGTGATGCGGAAGGACGTCAAGCGACTTGGAGCCGGATCGGGCCTTGTGGCGACGTGTATTCTCACAACCGCGCACAAGGCGACAGGTGCAACGAAGTTTTATGTCGCCGCGTCACTGGAATGGCCTCTCGCGAGCGGCTGGGCTGCGACCGGACCAACCGCCGCCGCTCCACGGATGTCGGCCGGGCGTCCAACGTGCGGCGAAGCCGCCGCGACAGGCGGCGATCGGCGCCTAGGGTGGGCCCCCTTCGTCCTCCCGGGGCGTCTCGTCGTTGACTCCTGCGATCTCGAGGCGCTATCGTCGCCGATGCAAGGCCCGCTCGCCCGTCTTCGGGAGCGGGGCGGGCGACGCAATGAGCGAGTACGTCTAGCCGATCACGGGGTGGGCAAGGGCTGTCCCCGAGTGACGCTGGCCGCGGGAGATGGAAGCAGATGTGGAGCGCGGCCAACCCGCGGTCCCCAAATTGGCGTGTTTTGAAGCGCGTGCCGTTATACTGGGCGCGTACGGTCGAATGAACCCGAGGCGCGCTGGAAGCGCCGGTCGAGCGCAGACTTAGAAAGGAGCGGCGGGGAATGTTGGTGGTCCTAGTTGCGGAGCAGGCGGCCCAGGCCGCGGGCGGGAGCGGGGGCCTCATGGGCGCCTTCAAGGAGCGTCCGACGTTCCTGGTTGCCAATCTCATCGTGAGCGCGGTCGTCATTGCGATGGTCATCGAGCGCGTGGCGTTTCAACTCTCGAAGTACAGCGTGAATTCGAAGGAGTTTTTCGCGCAGATCAAGAAGTTGGTTACGGCAGGCAATATCGATCGCGCCATCAAGCTCTGCGACGCCGGGGACTATCCGACGCTGCAGCTCGTGAAGGCGGGGCTGACGCATGCCAACAAAGGCCCAGACGAGATCGACGCGGCCATGAGCGAAAAGATGGGCGAGTTGCGACCCGCGGTGGAAAAGCGGATCGGCTCGCTCTGGTCGCTCGCCAATATCGCGACGCTCATCGGGCTTCTCGGAACGGTCACGGGGCTCATCACGACGTTCAACGCCGTGTCCGATCCGCGCTTGTCCGCCGCGCAGCGTCAGGCGCAGCTGTCGCTCGGCATCTCGGAGGCCATGTACAACACGGCGTTCGGTCTCGGAATCGCCGTGACGTGCATGATCGCGCACCTATTTCTCCACCAGCGGGCGAAGAACATTCAGCACGATCTGGACGCTACCCAAGAGCGCGTGTTTAACCTGCTCACCATCCAGACGCGTCCCGGCAGCTACTGATCGCGACGGGAACCCGCGATGCCGGACACCGAAAAGCTCAGCGCGGCGCAGCGGAGCAAAGTCCGCCGCCTATCCAGGCCGCAAGAGTTCGCACCCGACGAGGAGGGCGGCGAGCTCAACATCGTTCCCTTCCTCGACATCATTACCAACGTGCTGATGTTCGTCCTCGCGACGATTTCGGTCACCTTCACGACGATGATCGACTCCGAGCCACCGCGCGCCGGAGGTTCGAACGCGCGCCCTCCGACGAAGCCGTCGCTTTCGCTCAACATCATTGTGATCGACAAGGGGTTCATCGTGTCGGCCTTCGGGCAGCGGATCGGCGAGGGATGCCAAGGGCCCGGCTCGGGTCTGGCCGTTGGACTCAAGACATCGGATGGCCGGCAGGACTACGACTACGCGTCCTTGACGTCGTGCGCGAAGCGTCTCAAAAGTCAGGTTCCAGAGGCCGCCGACGAGAAAGCTGCGACGCTTACGGCCAACAAGGACATCCCGTACCAAGTCATCATCAGCACCATTGACGCGATCCGCCGCGGCGACGACGGGCAAGAGCTTTTCCCGGACATCAACTTCGGAGTGCCCAAGTAGCCATGAGCGAGCCGCCCGTAGGGGTCGAGCCGAAGACCGCCAAGCCTGCGCCGCAAAAGCCGGCCGGCCTTGCCGTCTACAAGCGCGAGCTGCGCAGAGCGATTGCGCGCAACCAGGTCGAACCGGAAATCATGTTTCTGAACATCACGGCGATGATGGATATGATGACCATTATCCTGGTGTTCCTGCTGAAAACTTTGAGCACATCGACCGCGTCGTTGCCGCAATCGGAAGACCTTCGGCTTCCCAAGAGCGTCCTTACGACGGGGCCGGACTCGGAGCCCGAGGGCCTGCCGGTCATCGTATCCAAGTCGCAGATCATCGTGGGCGAGTCGGTCGTGGGTCCAGTTCCGCCCGATGCGGCTCAGTACGGGGTCGAGGCGAAGTACAAGCGTGGGTCGCGCAACGACTACTTCATCGTACCGCTCGGCAGCGCTCTCCAGGCATGGCGCGATGCGGACAAGCAAATTCGGCTGCGGACGGGCAAGGATCCCTCTCGCAGCGAGGCGATCCTCATCGCGGACTCCTCGACGCCGTACCGACTTCTGACCGAAGTGATGTACACGCTGGGGCAGACCGAGTTTTCTCAGTTTCACCTGATGGTTCTGCAAAGCGACAAGAGCAAGTAACGCCGCCGCACCTTGCGCCGCCGATCGCGAAGCAAAACAATCGCCCAGCGATGGCTCGATGGGTCATCGACGGCGGTGCACTAGAGTCCGATCAGCGGCGTCGAGCGGGTCGGCGACGCGTAAAACCGTCGCATCGACACGTTCATGACGAGGCCGACGCCGATCAGGATCGTCATGACGCTCGAACCTCCGTACGAGAAGAGCGGCAACGTGACGCCGACGACGGGCAGCAGTCCGGTGACCATGCCGAGATTGAAGACGACGTGCCAGAAGACGATGCTGCCGACGCCCACGGCGAGGACGGCGCCGAACCGGTCTTTCGCCATCGACGCGATTCTCAGGCACCAGAACACCAGGACCGTGTAGAGCGCGACGAGCGCGAGGCTACCGACGAACCCCCACTCCTCCGCGAACACCGGAAACGGGAAGTCGCTGTGCTGCTCGTGCAGGAACATGAACTGGTTCTGCGATCCCTTCATGAAGCCTTGGCCGAACAGGCCTCCGTTTCCCACGGCAATGCGTGCCTGATGCGGATCCCAGTTGTAACCGAGAATGTTCTCGTTCGGATTCAGCCACGCATTGATTCGCTCGTTCTGGTACCCGCGCAGACCGTGGCTCCAGAATAGAGGGGCCACTACGGCCACGGAAATGCCCAAGCCGATGAGGCTATGTGCTTGGATGCGCATCAGGGCGCAGACCGAAACCAACACGAGCACCAAGATCAGGCCGGTGCCGAGGTCGGGCTGGAGCATCACGAGCGCCGTCGGGACGGAAGCCACGAGGGCCGGGACGATGAGGTCCTTGAGGGTCCTGCCCTCGTTCTTGGGGTCGTCGTGCAAGTACTTCGCGAGCGCAATGACCAGGAAGAGCTTCATGAACTCGCTTGGTTGAAAGCTGTAAGATCCGATGTAGATCCATCTTGAGCTGCCTCGGATTTCGCGTCCGAGGATGAAGACGAGGAGCAGCAGTACGACGCCGACCGCGTAGAGCGCATAGCCCAGCCGCTCGTAGTGGCGGTAGTCGATCGCCGCGACGACCGTGCCGAGGATGCCGCCGGCCACCAGCCAGTAAATCTGTTGGATGTAATCGTCCGAGTGTGCCCCGCGAACCACGCTCGTGGCAGAGTACAGGTTGATGACGCCGATGACGGCGAGCGCGGCGACCGCAATGAACAACGTCCAATCGAAGTGATCCCTCGCATGTCCCGACAGGAACCCCCCGCCGTCGGCGCGCAGCCTCACGGTCGCGACCCCTTCGACCTCGTGGCCGATGGAGAATGACCGAGCCGCACCGATTGCAGGCGCTCGTACTCGTGAATGATTTGCATGGCGACCGGGACGGCGACTTCGGGGCCGGAGCCGCCGTGCTCGACCAAGACCGTCACGGCGACTTCGGGCGATCGGGCGGGGGCGAAGCTCGCAAACCAAGCGTGATTCTGAGACAAGAACCAAGCGAGCTTCGTGTCGTCCTGCTTCTTCGCCACGTATCCCGTCTGGGCCGTGCCTGTCTTGCCCGCCACGTCCAAGGATGGATCGCGCGCGGGATATGCCGTGCCGCTCGGGTCGTTCACGACCTCGTTGAGCGCGTCGGTCACTCGCTTCAGGTTGTCGCCGTCGATCGCGATTTGACGCCGGATCCGTGGTGGGAATTCTTGGACGACTGCGCCGTCGCTCGTCTCGACCGCCCGCACGACCTGCGGCTGGTACAAGGTGCCGCCGTTCGCGATCGCCGAGTAGGCCAGGGCGAGTTGCAGAGGAGTGACGGTCACGTCGCCTTCGCCGATCGCCATGTTGAGCGTAAACCCTACGCGAAACTGGCCGCGGTAACGGAGCGCGTACCACGAGCGGGTCGGAATCCGTCCCGGCGCTTCGGGGTTGATCCCGAGGCCCGTCTTCTCCCCCAAACCGAATGCCTGGGCGATGCGCGCGATGCGGTCCATGCCGACCGTCTCAGCGAGGTGGAAGAAGTAGACGTTGCACGACCTTGCGATGGCCTGGTGAAGCCGCACGGAACCGTGAACGTGGCTGCATCGGAAGATGCGACGTCCAAACATGACGTACCCTTCGCACTTCTCGACGTGCTCGGGGTCGACCAGGTGGTCTTCCAGCGCGGCGAGCGCGCTGAATGGTTTCATCGTCGATCCGGGTTGAAACGCCCCGCTCATCGTCTTGTCGAGTACCGGGCGCAGCGGATCGGCGTACAGGCGGCTGAATGCCTCGCGCACGCGCGCGTGCCCGGCACCGCCGGATAGGTCGTTGGGATCGAAGTCCGGCTTGGAGTAGAGCGCGAGCAAGCGACCCGTCCTCACGTCGATCACGACGACCGCGCCGGCGGCGTGTGGGCGCATCGCTTTCTCGATGGCCTGCTCCAAGTCGACGTCGATCGACAAGCGCAGGTCGCGTCCCGGGATCGGTTCCATTCGCGCGGGTGGGTCGATGAGCCGCTCGGACTCGGGACCGGAGCGGTAGCGGCCCCTCGCGTCGACGACCCGCTTCTCCCAGCCGCGCTGGCCTCGAAGGTAGGGCTCCCAAGCGTGTTCGATTCCCGTCGCCCCGACGGTGTCACCCGCTTCGTAGTCGAGCGGATTGAGCCGTTGTTGATCGTCGCGAGGCAGCTCGTCGGAGCCGGGTGGCCGGTATTTGGACAGCGCGTCGGCGTCGATTTCGGCGACGTATCCGAGCATCTGGGCCCCGAGGCTGTTGTACGGATAGAATCGGACTGGAACGCCGATCACGTCCACGCCTGCGAGTTCGTCGCGATGCTGCTTGAGCTCGGCGACCTCGTCGCGCGGGACGTCCTCCCTCACGAGGATCGGCGTGCGCCAGCATGGAGACTTGTCGTCGTCGTTCGCGCACGCGGCGCGAATGCGCGACTCGAACCCCCGGCGTTCGTCGGGATTGAGCCGCAACACTTCGGCCAGCTTCGGCCACGAATCCGGATCGTGCGCGAGCGGCAGTCCGTTGCGGTATCGGACTGGCCTGGCGCTCGGCATCACTCGGCCGGGGACAATCTCGACGTCGTACGACGGCCGGCTCGATGCGAGGACTCTGCCGTTTGCATCGCGGATGACTCCGCGGGTCGTTGGCGAGATCACGCGACGAATGATGTTCTCGTGAGCGACAGTGGCATACGTGGAGGCGTCGATGACCTGAAGTTGGAATAGGCGGACGACGACCGTTGCGAACGCCAGGAACGCGGTCAGAGCCATCCACTTGTAACGTCGCCGGAACTCGCCGACATCCGACCGCGACACCAGCATGCCCGTCACGACGGGGCTCCCGACGCGGGCTGCGACCGCAGAGCGCTGCCGGTGGCACTGTCGATCGCTTGGGCCGCGCGAAAGACGAGCGGTGCGATCGCCGCCGTCACGACGGCATGCGGCAGTGCAATAGGGTAGAGCGACTTGGGAACCCAAGCATCCCTTCCGAAAATCGCGAGCAGAACGAGGACCATGGTGCTTTGCAGGATCGAGAACGCAGCGACGAGCAGCACCTGCATCCACGTCGTCTGTGCGGCGAGGCGAACACCTGCCGCGCGAGCGAGCACGAACGTAGCGACGTACGTGAACGTGTAGAGACCCACTGGCGCGATTCCGATCACGTCGGTCGCGTAGCCGAGGACGAACGCAACCGCGGCGCCTCGGGCCAATGAATATTCGTGAACACCCATGAACAGGATGAGCGGCAGAACGAGCGTCGGGATTGGCCGGCCAAGGTGCGCATGCCAGAGCGAGACGGCGCCCACGTACCCCACGAGCACCGTGGCAGGCAGGACGAGATCGGCGCGGAACGTCGTCACCGCGCGGGGGTGACCGGGCGTATGGCGAGCGCCTCGGAAGACGTCGATCGTGAGTGCGAAGGCCCAGATTGCGGTAGCCGCGCCCACCGGCATGCCGTCAAGTGCTCGGAACACGTTGCCCTGCAGCAGCAGCAGCCCCAATCCCAAGGCCAGGAGCGCAACGTGGCGCATCAGAGTCTCCCGCGCGGTCCGTTCAGCAACGGAGTCCCCGTCGCGGTCGTTGGCGCGGGCTCCTCGCCGGGGGTGGTCACGAGAACGACGACGGCATCCAAACGTGAAAAATCCACGGTGGGGGCGGCGTCGACGTCCTGATCGCGGCCGAGCTCGCGCTTGATCACACCAGTGATGCGCGCCACCGGGATTCCTCGTGGAAACCAGCGTCCTTTGCCGCTCGTCATCAACAAGTCGCCGATCTGGACCTCGTCGCGCGAGTCCACCATCTCGACCTTGCAGCCATAGCGTGCAGGATCGCCGGTCCCCCGCACGAAGCCGCGCGCACGAGTTCTCTCGTCCTCGACGTCGACGCCGAACGCAGCGTCGACGGCGAGCTGAACATCGACTGCGTCGCCCGCGACGTGCAGCACCGCCCCGACGACACCGTCCGGGGAGACAACGGGCATGTGAGGACGCACCTCGCGGGCTCCCTTGTCGAGCACGATCCGTGTGACGCGGAAGAATTCCGTATAGTCCTTGCCGATCACTTGAGCGCTCACAGCGTCGCTCGGCATCGAGTCCTTCAGTTGAAGCAGGCGTCGAAGTTGGCGGTTGTCGGCTTGAGCCTGCTCGAGAGCGTGGACTCTCTCGCGCAGGCGCGCATTGTCGTAGGCGAGCCGTTCGTTATCGCGGCGCACGTCCACGAGATAAGCGTAGTTCTGCCAGGCGTCGCTTACCCCTCGCGCCAACATGGCCGCCGCGACTTCGAGTGGCGCCGTAACCCGGATGACGGTCCGATCCATCGCGCTCTGGTTCTCGGGCAATTTCATGTTCGCCTTGAGGACGAAGAACGGCACCGCGAGCAGGAGGGCCACGATCGCGAGATCGCGATAGCGTTTGAGCGCGGAGGGCAAGGCGAAAATTCCAGAGAAACCCGACCGCGACCGGATCGGGTGCCCAATCTAATACCGCAAGGTGGAAGCGCGCACCCTCCGCGCGGCGTCCGGCCCCACCATCACGCGATCGTGACTTCTTTGAGCAGCTCCATGTGGTCGAGCGCCTTTCCGCTCCCGAGTACCACGGCGCTGATGGGATCGTCGCACACCATGACCGGCAGCCCGGTTTCCTCGCGAAGAAGCACGTCGAGGTTGCGAAGCAGCGCCCCGCCGCCGGTCAGCACGATGCCCTTGTCAACGATGTCGGCCGCCAGCTCGGGCGGTGTCTTCTCGAGCGCCGTCAGGACGGCCTCCACGATCGCGTGGATTGGCTCGGTCAACGCCTCGCGGATTTCGTCGCTGTTCACGACGACGGTTTTGGGGACGCCAGCGACCAGATCGCGACCCTTGACCTCGGTCGTGAGCTGCTTTTCGACTGGGTAGGCGTTGCCGATTTGAATCTTGATCCGTTCGGCGGTCTGTTCGCCAATCGCGAGATTGTACTTACGCTTCAGATATGCACTGATCGCCTCGTCCATCTTATCTCCGCCGACGCGCACGCTCTGCGAGTAGACGATTCCGGCGAGCGAGATGACGGCGACTTCGGTCGTGCCACCGCCGATGTCGACGATCATATTTCCACTCGGTTCTGTGATTGGCAATCCAGCGCCGATGGCGGCGGCCATTGGTTCTTCGATGAGATACACCTCGCGAGCTCCGGCGCTCTCTGCGCTTTCTTTGACAGCGCGCTTTTCGACCTCGGTGATTCCGAATGGCACGCAAATGATGATGCGCGGCTTCACCAACGTTCGGCGGCTATGGGCGCGAGCAATGAAGTAACGGAGCATGGCCTCCGTAATCTCGAAGTCTGCGATGACGCCGTCTCGCAGCGGGCGCACTGCACGAATGTTTCCCGGCGTACGCCCCAGCATTTCCTTCGCCTCGCGCCCGACCGCGAGGACCTTGTTGCCACCGCGCGCGTCGCGTTGCACGGCGACCACCGACGGCTCGCACGACACGATGCCTTTGCCCTTGACGTAGATGAGTGTGTTCGCGGTTCCGAGATCGATCGCCAGATCGTTCGAAAACAGGCCGTGAAGCCAGTCGAAGATCATTGTGCGTCGCTCCTTGCCGTGAGTACGCCCGGTCTCCTCGGTCGCGCGACCCCAGTGTCGCGCGGTGGATGACGGACAAGAAGAACGAGAACGAGAGCTCTCGTGCCCCCGGATCCGGAAGGCCAGCGCGCTTGTAACATAAGCGGCGGTCCGAACGTCGGACGTTTGTGCCGGACTGGACGTGCGACCAGCAGCGCAGCGTCGGCCACCTGGCGCGCCTTACGCGAGCCTACTACCAGCTTGGTCTCGAGAACGTACTCTGCCTCTACGAGCCGTCGCGGCGGAGGGGCCGGCATGCTGCCGACTCGTCGATCTCGCGTTAGTCGGCGCAAAGCCACTCCTCGCCGCGCGCCCGGCCGCAACCCACTCTTCGCTGCGCCACCCGGCGCGATCAACCCTTCGAGATCTTGCCTTCTTTGTGCGCGAAGTGCTTGCGGCAGGCGGGGCAGAACTTCTTGACTTCAAATTTTTCGGTCATCGTCCGCTTGTTCTTCGTCGTGGTGTAATTCGCGCGCCCGCAATTGCCGCATGTCATTTTGATGATGTCACGCATGATCACTCCGTACTCTCGGCTCCAGCTCGATCGCATCCCACCCGGATGTCCGAACTGCCTGAACCAGGGCGAGAGAGGTTACGCACGCCGTTGGCCCCGTCAAGGTACGCGCTTCAGCGGGATACTCGAGCTTTGCACCGGGGGGGCGGGGCGGCCTTGGTCCTTGGCCGACGCCATGCGGACAGCTCAGGATTTCTCCGCTGGTCAGTCGTCGTCGTCCTTGCCGTAGTCAACCAATCGCGTGCCCCGTGGCTCGTCCCGTTCGACCCGCTTCTTTTTGGGTCCCCCTCCGTCTTCGAACGACCGCTTCCGCTTCTCTTCATGCGAGGGCTTTCGGTGGGTTTGGCCGCCACCCGGGCCGCCACCCCCGCCACCAAAGACGGGTTGAAAGGGCACCGCGAAGCCGGCGCCGCCCTCCGGTCGGGTAGGGCGCTCGCCCTTCGGGTGAGCCAGGTTCACGACGAGCCGTCGATTGCGAAGATCCGCGGTTCGGAGCGCGTCGGCGGCGCTCTTTGCGGCCTCCGCGCTGGCCATCGTAACGAACCCGAAGCCGCGCTTGCGCCCGTCGGCGTCCATGGGCAGGTGTACCCGGACCACGCTGTCGGCGACGGCGGTGTTGATGAGCGTCTGCACCTCCTCCTGCGTCGCATCGTAGGGGAGGTTGCCGACGTAAAGCGTTCGGTCCGGTGCCTGCTGCGGGCCCCCGGCCCCACGCGGTCCAGGCGGACCCCCCGTGATCCGCGGCCCCGGCGCGTCACCCCGTTTCGGGGGCTCCGCTTGGAACGGGCGCACCGAGATCGACTTGCCCGCCTGCATCGAGCCATCGAGCGCGTCGCGCGCCGCTTGGGCCTCCTGAGGCGTGGCCAAAGTCACGAAGCCGAAGCCGCGCGGCCGCCCGGTTGTCCTATCCTTCGGCAAGCTGACACTGACGACCTTGCCGCCAGTCGCCTCGAAGAGCTGCTTGAGCACATCCTCGGAAATGCTGTCGGGCAGACCCGCCACAAACAACTTCGCGTCCTCGTTGGCCATTCGATCACTCACGACCTGTCGTCCGTTCCCTTGTTCAGAACAGCGCCGGAGCGAGCGTGGACGCGTCGCGCGAGGCGTGTGACCTGAACTACGGTCCACGATATCTAGCACGGGTCGCCCGTCAACTGTCGCCACCGGTCGCGTTGCGTGCGTCTCGCGTGACGTTGGCAACGTCCGCCGACAACGTGGTGTCGTTGCCGTCCGCCCCATGGTTCGCAGCCGGCGCCCGGCTCTTGCCCGGGCCTGCCTTGCGTAGAGGGATCTCGAGTACGAACGTCGCGCCCCGACGCGGGCCCGCCCCTGCGGCCTTCGACGCGCCAGTCGCTCCGACTCCCCATGTGGTCTCGACCCAGGCCCGACCGCCGTGACTTTCGGCGATGTGCTTGACGAGTGAGAGTCCGATGCCGCTTCCGCGCACTGGAGCGGAGGAGCTCGTCGTGCGCGAGGTCGACCCGCGAACGAACCGTTCGAAGATCCGGTCCCGGTCCTCCAGCGGAACACCGGGGCCTTGGTCGATGACCCGTACGACCACGGCGCCGTCCTTTCTGGACGCCTTCACCGTGACCACCTCGGTCCCCGGTGCGTACTTCAGGGCGTTGTCGATGAAATTAATGACGGCGAGCTGAATCGCTCGCTCGTCGATGGTGGCACGCGGTAGGTCCGGATCGATATCCGCCTCGAGCTCGACTCCTTCGCGCTCCGCACGATACCGGTAAACGTTGACGGCCTTCGAGACGGCGTCTCCCACGCTTCCCTCGGCAAAGTCGTACGCGTCGCGTCCCCGCTCGACGCGCGCAAAGTCCAACACGTTTTCGATGAGTGAGGAAAGGCGCTCGCTCTCGCTCACGATGATGTCGAGGTACTCGCGTTGCTTGGCTTCGCTCGTCACGCGACCGGACTGAAGCATCTCGCCGAACATGCGCACCAGGGCGAGCGGAGTCTTGAGCTCGTGGCTCACGTTCGCGACGAACTCGCTCTTGAGCGCCGACATGCGCCGCTCGCGTTCCGCTGCGACGAGAATGGTCGCGACACCGAGTACGACGATGATGCAAGAGAGAACGACCATGACGAGTTCGAGCATCGCTCGGTTCCGGACACGCGCTGTGAGCTCATCGCCGGCGCTCGGTGACACCTGTACCCGCCACCCGTAGAGCGTGGTCGGAAAACGCACGGCCACGGTGAACTCGCCCGTTCGGAGTGGGGGGCCGAAGATGATGCGTCCGTCCTCGTCGACGACGTTGACTCGACTCGGCTGGGCGCTCGTCTTGGTCTCGCTCCGTTCGCGTTCCGAGAAGAGGGGCGGCATCGTGTCTTTCACGATGCGCCCGATGTCGTGCCAAGCGACCACCAGGATACGGTGCGTCCGCGGTGGGTCGCTCGGTCCGTCGGTCGCCGCGGCGAGCAGCAGCGCGCGCTGCCAGTAGCTGACGAGATAGCTCTGCCCACGGTACTCGCGATGCAAGTGCCGCAGCTCGTCGGGGCCCTGCTTGGCAAGCTCCATGTCGCGACACATGCGCTCCACCAGCAGCCGGCGGAACGCCTCCTCCTCGCCGAACGCTCCGCCGGCGCGTGACGCGAATGCGATCACCGTGTGGGTCTCGTCGAGCACGAGGATGGCTCGGACCGTCGGCGTCTCACGTTGAGCGGTCGGAATCCATCGCTGGGCGAGGTCGGCGAGACGGGAAGGATCCGCGATGGCGAACACGACGTTGTCCTGCTCCACGATCCGCTTATCGAGGCGGTCCGCCTTCTCGTTGGCCAGCTCGAGCGTGGCCTCGAGAACCGCTTGTTGTCCGAGCCGCTCGACCTGCAGAGTGGTCCGAAAAGTGAAATAGAGCAGAGTTCCGACCGCTGCGAGCAGCGCCGGCAGCAGCACAAAACTCCCGAGCCTTTCACGCCGGCGTGACATCCGAAGGCTGAGTCTAGCGACGGATGCGATCCGGCTCCGTCACGACCCCATGCTCTGACACGAACTGAGCAAACTGTTCGGCAATATACGCCATCGCGTAAACATCAGAGTCGGCGAACGGCTGACCGTCGAGCGGGTCGAGCAACTCGAGAGCGCCGAGGAAGCGACCCGCCATCATCGCGGGGGCGACGAGAGCCCCGCGCACTCCGCCGATGGCTGCGTACCTTTCGAGCGATTGCGACTCGGCTTCGCTCGCGTAGGTCAGGACGACGGGCCGACGTTTCCCCGTTGCAGCATGCAGGGCAAGGTCTCCTTCCGGATATCGTCGAAGCAATAGCGACTTGGCGGCTTCGCCCCGCGTGTTGATCACGAGGAACTCGCGCCGGTCGATGTCGTAGATGTGCACGATTCCGGCTCGGCACGGTATTTTTTCCATGCTGAGTGCCAGGCAGAAGGCACCTGCCTCGACCGCGTCGCGCATGAAGTGGAGCTCGTGCATCGCCTCGAACAAGTCGGCGATCAGATCTTCGCCGCGCACGCGGGCGCGGGGTGCACTCGGTCGCTCCGAGGTCGAGGCGATCGACGCTTGCGAAGGCCCTTCGGCGATTCGGAGCGATGACTCTTCCGTCCGGACCCCTGCGGAAACCGCCGACGGCCCCGGTTCGAAGGATGCCGCGATGCGCTCTTCGGGACCAAGCAGGGCCCCGACCGATTCGGCGCCGGCAAGCGCGTCGGCGGGCGAAACGCGTGCGCTCGAACGGGCCTCATCGACCGTCGGCGCCTCGGGCTCGTCGGCGGGTCCGCCCGGGGCTCGCGGGTTAGCTGTCTCGGCAGCCGTCGGCTCGACGGGCAAGCTAAGGCCGTTCGAGACACGCGCGGACACTTGGGCTGGCGGCGCGGCCGACGGCGCGTGCGACTTCGGCGCCGACGATTGCGTCTGCCGACGCGGAAACGAAACGACGGCAGTCCCTTGCCAATCCTTCCACGTCAGGGTTGCGAGGGGCGCGACGGGCGGACGCCCTTCGAAGGGAACATCGAACGCCGCCAGGTTGACGAGTTTGCCGACGGGGACCGGCGTGAGCGACGTTCGCAACACGTCGAGCTGGACCCGAAGCAAGCGCTCGGCCATGGAGCTCGTCGTTCCGGGAGGAACCAGATAAACGTACTCCCGGTACGTGATGGGCAGCGCCGCCGTTCGGTCCTCCTCGCGCTTGAAGAGGATCTGGGACGCCACGCCGGTCGGGGGGGCAGGGGTCGAAGGCTTCCGGTCCGCCGGCACCACCGCCTTCGCAGCGCTCGCAGCCGACGTCTCGATCGCGGCCACGAGCGGAGCGCGCGGGATCTCGTCCGCGGCCGGCGGAGGGACAGAGATCGGGACCGGCACGGTCGAGGCAGCGATCTTCGGCGCTTGAATCCCGTGCCCCGAAAGCCTTGGCGGAATGCTCGAGGCATACCGAGAAGGAGAGCTCGTCACGTAAACTGGCGGATTGGCCCACGCCAGAGTTTCGGTCTGAAAGGGCGGAACGCTCTGCCGGGGGCTTACGGTTTCGCGAGGAGGGCCGCTCGGCCGCGCGTTGACCGCCTCGGTTGGCCCCGCGCTCGGCCGAGGGCTCACGTCTCCCGCCGGGGTCGCCGATTCCGGCGAGCCAGCATTTTCGCCCGGCCGGTCCGCGCCTTCACGAGGAGACGGGCGCACCTGGTACCGAATGCGCGACGTCGGATCCACTGCCCGGCAGCCACTTTCAAGCAGCTCGATCGAAAAGCCGCTCAATCCCTCGGTTTCACCGCGGCCCGCTCGCACGTTGATCAGAGCGCTCTGCCAGGTATCGGCCTCGACCATCACAGACTCGGTTTCGGAACCACCGCCGAGCGGCGTCACCTCGACGAGCCAGCGCATGCGTCGCTTCGCCTTTCCTAGGAGAGGGCACCATACCGGTGCCGACGAACTCTTATCAGGGCGTCGTCCAGACGGTCAACGCATCGTCGGGCGATCCGCCGCGCAATTTCTCGCACCCCGTCGCGTCACTCCGCGCGAAGCCCATCGGCCGGACGGAGCTGAGCTGCGTAAACGGCCGGAAAGATCGTTGCGACCAAGCAAATGACGATCGCCACGACAGCGGGAACGAGGAACTCGACCGGGTGCATCGAAATGGGCAAGTGGGAGATGAAGTACACTTTTGGATCGAGTGGAAAGCCGTAGGCAAGAAGAAATCGGCACGAGAGCCAGCCGATGAAAACGCCGAGCGTTGTCCCCGCCAGGCCAATCATTCCGCCCTGATAAAGAAATATCCGGAGGATCGCATCGTTCTTCGCCCCGATCGCTTTGAGGACCGCGATTTCCTTCTTTTTCTCCAGAACGACCATCGTAAGGGTGGCGATCACGGTGCAAGCCGCGACCAAGATGATCAAGCCAAGAACGAAGCTCATTCCGATCTGCTGGATGAGGAGTGCCGTGAAGAGGCCATGGTTGAGCTCACGCCAGTCCATCGTGTGATACATGCCGTCGTTCAAGAGGTGGTCGATCGTGTGTGCAATCGCATGCGCATGATCGATGTCGTCTACTTTCATCTCGATGCCGGTGACACTGTCTCCGTACTCGTAGAAGGCCTGCGCTTCGTAGAGGTCGGTGTACACGAGCTTGGAGTCGTACTGATCGAAACCAGCTTCGAAAACGGCGATCACCCGGAACTCCTTTGCGATGGGTGATCGTGCGCTACCGAACGCGATCCCGATCTGCGGCGAAGTCACCTGGACGCAATCGCCGAGGCCTACGGCCAGCTGGGTCGCGAGGGTCCGCCCCACCACGATGCCCGGCATCTTCGCGACCTCTTCGGGGCTCTTGCACGGATCCGGATCGATCGCACCGGGGAGCACGTCGTCCTGCGGCAGCTCGCTTTTGTAGCCGCCGATGGGCGTAAGGTCGCCCTGCGGCGCACCTTTCGGCAGGGTGGCCTCTGTGCCGCGGTGTGCCTCGGCACCGGCAGCCGGCGGGGCCGATCGTCGCGGTTCTCGGACCGGAGCGGCGAGAGAGGAACTGGGGGAATCGTCCGAGCCGGCGTCCGCATGATCCATCGCGCGGGCAACCTCCTCTTGCATCAAGCGAAGGAGGGATTCTGTGCCCGCGTCCCGGCCGGATTCCGGCGGGCTTGCGACGTCGATCTCGTCGCGCAACGAATCGGCGGCGCGCTCGATCGGCCGCGTTCCAGGTCGTCGCAGCCCTGCGAGGCTTCCGGCGACGATGTTCTTCGGCAGGTCGAGCACCTTCACCATGAGTTCGGGGTCGACGCCCTTCAAGAGGACGCCGGTGGCCGTCCTATCGCCGCTCGTGACCATCATTGGATTGATGACGAACGGCGCGATGCCAATGACGCCGGGCACGTGATCGACTTTCTCCATGATGTCCCGGTACTCCCGGAAGTCGATCGAGTACTTGAGGACGAGAACGTGAGCGTTTACGCCGAGGACTTTTTCGCGAAACTGCTCTTGAAAGCCGCCCGTGACGCTCATGACGATCGTGAGAGCAGCCACTCCCAGCGTGACGCCGCCGATAGCGAGCGCCGTGCTGATCGAAATCATGTTGCGCTTTTTCGACCGCAGATACCTCAATGCGACCGTGAACGAATATGCCATCTCGACGATCAGCCTGCGCCGTGTGTAAGACAGGGACCTCCTACCATATTTCGACTATTCGTGCGGCGTCCGCACTCGGGATCGCTTCTTGCGAGAGCGCCATCCGAGAGCCTTCGTCGTGAGCCCGCGCGGTTGCCGCCGGGCTCATAGGCCGCGCCGCGGGTGTAGGGTGTCCTCGCTCCGGGAGCGCCATAAAACCTGGCGGAGACCGGGATCCGGTACTTGTAACGGTAACGCTCGAGTAATCTTCCTTTGAGGTTCCATGACCGATGTGCCGAAGCCGCCGGGAACGTCTCCCGTCCGTCCGATCTCGGCGACGTTGAGTGCGGCGATGATCGATCTGCCCAAGCGCGCCGGAGTCGATCAGGTCGAGCCAGACTCCGCGCCGCCGAGTGCTCCGATCGACCCGTACCTGGGGATCACGCTGGACGGGCGGTACCTCATCGAGCGCCGGGTCGGCGAAGGCGGAATGGGGGTTGTATACGCAGGTCGGCACAAGGTGATTGACAAGCGAGTGGCCATCAAGGTTTTGCGCCGCGACATGGCGAACGACGATGAGCTCAACGAGCGTTTTTTGCAGGAGGCACGGGCCGCCAGCGCGATTGGCAACCCGCACATTGTCGACATCAGCGACTTCGGACGGCTGCCGGACGGGTCGACGTACTTCGTGATGGAGCTCCTGGACGGGCAGAGCTTGAGCGACGTTCTAGCCCAAGCGAAGGGGCCGTTGCCCGTGCCAAGGCTGTGCCACATTGCCAAACAGATTGCTCAAGGGCTTGCCGCTGCACACGCCGCGAGCATCGTTCACCGAGACCTAAAGCCCGATAACGTCATGCTCATCAATCGCGGCACCGAGCGCGATTTCGCGAAGATCCTGGACTTTGGGATCGCTAAGGTCGGCAGCGGAACGAAGAAGATGACTCGGGCTGGAAGTGTCTTTGGCACGCCGCACTACATGAGCCCCGAGCAGGCCGCGGGCGCGGTCGTCGATCACCAAACCGACGTGTATGCGCTCGGCGTCATCTTGTACGAAATGGCGAGCGGCAAGGTCCCATTCGACGCGGACAATTTCATGGGAATCCTAACCCAGCACATGTACAAAGCGCCGGCGCCGATCCGCGCGTTGGTGCCCGAAGTGGACATCCCCGCCGGGCTCGAAGCCATCATTCTCAAGTGCCTGACGAAAAAGCCGGAGGGCCGTTACGCCAGCATGGATGAGCTCGTCGCTGACCTCGCGAAGCTCGATCGGGGAGTTCTTCCGGACGCCGTTCACGAGATGATGGCGCGGTCTGGTGGCTTCAACGTCCCCGCCGACTATTTTCGGGCGGCGGCATCGATGCCGGTTCCGGTCCCGGCAACGACGTCGAGCGCGCCGAAGCGTTGGCCGCTCTATGCCGTGATTGCCTCCGCAACGCTCGTCGGCATGGTCGGCGTCGTCGTCGTCGCGAAGAGCCCGGTCAGCAAAGCGCAGCCGGCGCCGGCGTCCGTCGTACCGAGCGGCGTGCCTCCGATCGTCAGTCCCCCAATCCCAAGCCCGGCACCGGGTCCGAGTGCGAGCGTCACGGCGTTGGCGTCTGCCTTTGCCTTGCCCACGGTCCTTCGAGAGGTCCTGGTGAGCGTGGTTCCGAGCGATGCGACGGTCACTCGAAACGGCACGGTGCTCGGCCAGTCGCCCGTGGCGCTGCACCTGGGCGAAGGCGAAGACGCGGCGCTGGTACTGGATCGAAAAGGATTCAAAACAAAGGTCGTTACCGTGAACGCGTCCGAGCCGAAGCAAACGTTCACGCTCGAGGCGCTCGTGACAAGCCCGGCCGCTCCGGTTCGGACTCGCATTCCGACACCGGAGAAAACGGGCACGACGGCGCCGGTAGGTGCGGGGGCGATCGACGACGTTGGGGATCCATTCACACGAAAGCGGTGACGCGGACGGTGGGCCACCTGGGACGCACGGGTCAATCGGCTGCCTCGGGGCGACGGGTGGGCTTCAGACTTAGTCCCCGCCGCTCTTGACGAACCGCGACCCGTTCCAGACGTAGCGAACGCTCGCGGGCCCCTCCCACGGTAAAAGCAACGGCTCCGTGTCGGTGCCGGGCGGATCTTGCCCCCAGGGGTAAGTCCGCGATGTCCAGCCAGAGACCCGGCCCGGCGATGCCAGCACGTCGAACGACCGTCCACCGGGCGACGGAACGAATTGAACCATCCCCTGCACGCGTTTGCCCGCCTGCTCACGAGCCGACTCGATCGCGAATATGCGGCTGATGGTTTCGCCGCTGACGTCATAAACGAACATCACGTCCGAATCGACCGCCGTGCGTCCTGCGCCCGCGCGTCGAACCCCGCGTACAACGAGATCCGCATCACCGTCTCCCGTAAGATCGCGCGCCGACAGGTCCTTGATGTCCTGGGGGTCTGCGAACTGGGCCAAGGTCGAGTAGGCGTAGCCTCTACCTTCCTTGAACCCTGGGCCCAACACGACGATGTCCCGTCCGATAAGCAGGACCCGTTCCGGTCGATCGTCGCCGGCGACCTGCACTTGGAGATCGGTCTTGGGTCGAACGCTAGCCGGCACGCCGCGATCGCGCCGGTATGCGTCGAGGACCTCGGCCGCCAGATCGCTGCCACGGACCACCTTCGGCGTCGGGGGCTCCGGAGCTCGCGCCTCCTGCTTCGCGTCGTCGGGTTCGGTGCCCGCAGCGACGGCGGCTGCGGACCGGGGTTGCTCCCTTTGGAGCACCTCTTTCGCTTTTGCGAAGCGCGATCCGTTCCACCGATAGGCCTGCGATCGCACTCCGCCCCAGGGCAGCAAAATGGGCTCCGCGTCCATCGCGGTCGGCTCCTTGTAGGATGACGGATCCCACCCGGTTGCCGGGCGTACACTCACGTCGATTTCGCCGCGAGAAAAGCGTACCGCGTTGTCGACTTGCCGATCCGACTGGCGCACCAAGACCTCGTGCGTGAATGTCACGCGCGGCTCACTCTTGCTATCCATCGCCGTGAGCACTTCGAGATAATCGCGCGACCCGTCGCCGACGCTGACTCGACGAACGACGACCACGTCCCTTTTTCCTCGCCCCGCGACATCACGTACCTGCAGGCTTATGAGCTCGCCGCCGAGATCGCGAAAAAAGAAGCCGGTTCCGCCCAGGTAGGACGGCCCGCAGATGGTCAGATAATGCTCGAAGACCGCGATTCGCTCGATCGTTCCGTCGCCGGTGAGATCCGCGACCAGGTCGGCGATCGGCGCCGTTTTAGCGAGTCCCTTCGGCGTAAGAAGCTGCTCGATCATCGAGAGCTCCGGCTCGCTCGGGATCCACGGCATGGTGTCCGGATGCCGCGGGTCGCCCGGGCCGGTTGCGATCACCGTCTCGCCATGCACGTACCGAGCAAGCCCGTGAATGCCGACGCGCGTCGCGCGTGCGTCTGCGAGCGAGCCCCACGGGATCGCCGCTTCGATGCTGTATCCTGTGCCGGTAGGCGCCTCCATGATCTTCGCGCCGGCGACGCTGCCGCGGTTGCCGAGGCGCACGCTGCCTTCGCTCTCGCCGGGCTTTCCGGCGTAAAGGGCGAGATCGTAGCTCGCGTACCCGCCGGCCGACCGCGGGACCGCCAAGACGATCTCCACATGGTCCTGCCCCGCTAAGAACGACGACTCCGTCACGTCGGCTGCGACGTAGAGCTTGGCTTCGTCGTACTGCAAACCGACCTTCATCTGCGTCTTCGGATCCGAGCCTCTGACGGCAACGTCTGCCCGCGCGAGCGGCGGCCACTCGGTGAGGACTCCGTCGAGTTTGACCGGCCGGTCCTTGTCGATGTGTTCGAGCTGCAGGCCGTCGGCCGCGACTTCCGACGTCTCGCCGCCTCCTCCGTTCAGTGTCTGGATCCCGTGAGCGGCGGCATATGCGCCGAAGGAGCGGTCGTCCCCTTCCGCTGTGCTCTCGGGTCCAGCCATCGGGCGTTGCCCGGCCGAGACGCCTCGGCAGGCCGAGAGGGTGAGAACCGACGCACATAGCAAGCGACGCATCGCCCTGAACGATAGCAAAAGAGGGGTTCAGGGGCCGCGGCGCGACAGGGGGCCGAGCCACGGCGCGCGGGTTGCGAACAACCGTTCCACCAGCTTGAGCGCCTCCACGGCCGGCACGATGGACGCGGAAAGGACGAGCAGCCACTGCCACTCGCGCGCGCTCAGGGCGAACGTCTGGAACACGGGGCGGAGCGCGGGGACAAGCACCGCGACCAAGTGAATTCCAGCGCTGACGGCCACCGCGCTCAGGAGCACCAGCGGAAGCACGGGACGAAGGCCAAGAAACGAAGACGTCGCCGAGCGACAGTTGAACGCGTGCCAGAGCGGGCTGAGGGCCAACAGCGAGAATGCGATGGCCCGACCGTGCTTCGTGGACGCGGCGTCGTGCATCCTCAGGGGCAACGAGTAACACGCCATCGCCGCCACTCCCATCCAGGCCCCTACGAACGCGATCCCCGCCCAGTCCCGCGCCGACAAGAGCCCCGCCGATCGAGGTCTCGGCAGTTCGCGCATCTGCGTCTCGTCGGGAGGATCCACGCCGAGAGCGAGCGCCGGCAGGCCGTTCGTGACTAAATTAATCCACAGAATCATGAGCGGAGTCAGCGGGTCCAGGTACGTGAAGAAACTGACGGTGAAGACGGCTACGAGCAGTCCCGCATTCGACGACAGCAGGAAAAAAACGAACTTCTGGATGTTGCGCCATATCGAGCGGCCCTCCCGGATGGCTTCGACGATCGTCGCGAAGTTGTCGTCGGCGATCACCATGTCGGCAGACTGCCGGGCGACGTCGGTGCCACCCTTGCCCATCGCGATTCCGATGTGGGCTTCGCGGAGCGCGGGGGCGTCATTGACGCCGTCGCCGGTCATGGCGACCACCTGCCCGCGATTCTTCAACGCGCGTACGATTCGCAGTTTTTGCTCGGCGCTGACGCGCGCGAAGACGTGTATGCGGTCCACGACGGCGTCGAGCTCCGAGTCGGACAGTTTGTCGATTTCGGTGCCCGTCAGGGAGTGCAACTCGTGCTCGGCGGCGTCCGAGCCGAGTCCGAGCTCTCTGGCGATGGCCAGCGCGGTAAGCTTGTGGTCGCCCGTGATCATGACCACGCGGACGTGTGCTTCGGCGCAGAGCTGGATCGACTCTTTCACCCCCTCTCGCGGCGGGTCGACCATGCCGACCAGACCCAAGAACGTCAGACGCGTCTCGATGTCGCCGCTAGTGTGAGTCGTCACGCTGGCGGCGCTCCGATCGTCGGAGGGGGGCGCCAGCTCACGCCGGGCCACCGCAAGAACGCGAAGGGCGAGGCCGCTCATGCGCTCCGACTCTCGGAGAATCGTTCGCCGGCACTCGGCGTCGAGCGCGCAGCGTCCTTGGTCGGTCTGGTACGCCGTGCAGAGCGGAAGCAGATCGTCGGTGCTGCCCTTCGAGTGCACGATCTCGCGTCCGCGATCGTCGAGCGCGATGACCGTCATCCGCTTGCGGTCGCTGTCGAATGGGAGCTCGCGAACGACGCGCTGGGAGTTCGCGAAGTCATCCCGCGAGACACCCGCTTTTGCAGCGAGGGTGAGCAATGCGCCTTCCGTCGGATCTCCTTCAACGCTCCAGACCCCGCCGTGGGCGTGCAGTGCGGCGTTGTTGCAAACCGCGACCGTTGCGAGCAGATCGGAAAACGGCTGACTTATGGCGTCGACCCGAGCACCCGTCGCATCGAGGATTTGGCCACGAGGATCGTAGCCGCTGCCCGTGATCAAGTAGCGGGCTCCGCCCGAGTAGACCTGCCGGACGGTCATTTCATTCTGCGTGAGCGTGCCGGTCTTGTCGGTACAGATCACCGTCGCCGAGCCGAGGGTTTCGACGGCGGCGAGCTTGCGGATGATGGCGCCTCGCTTGGCCATACGCTGCATCCCCAGGGCGAGAGTGATCGTCGTGATCGCCGGGAGCCCCTCCGGTATGGCGGCGACGGCGAGACTCACGGCTTCGAGAAGCAGGTCGTGCCACGTGCGTCCTCCTCGAAGCGTCCCCCGCGCGAACAGGAGCGCCGAGAGCGCCAGACACGCCCAGAGTACGCGCTTTCCAAACGCGTCGAGCTTCTCTTCGAGGGGTGTCGTGCGGTGGTGGCCGCGGTCAATCAGTGCCGACAACCGCCCGAGCTCGGTCCGCGCTCCGGTCGCGACCACGATGGCGCGCGCCTTGCCCCTGACGACGCTCGTACCGACGAAGAGCATCGTGCAGCGATCGGCGAGCGGCGCATCGTCGGCAAGCGCGGCGCGCGCGTCTTTGCCCACGGGGACACTCTCCCCGGTCAACGCACTCTCTTCGGCGGCCAGGTTGATCGTCTGCAAAAGCCGTGCGTCCGCGGGGACGGCGTCTCCGGCCTCGATTTCGAGCATGTCTCCCAACACGAGTTGCGACGCTGGGATGGTGCGTACGCGGTCGTCGCGTCGGACCCGCCCGGTGGGAGTCTGCATCCTTTCGAGGGCATCGAGAGCGGCTTCCGCCCGCCGTTCTTGCACAAACCCGAGCACAGCGTTCAGAGCCACGATGAGCAGGATCGCCGTCGCGTCGCCGTAGCGCCCGAGGAACGACTCGCCTCGGCGTCCACTCCCGGTCGCGATGGCGATGGCGGCGGCGACCAACAGTGTCAACACGATCGGGTTCGCGAACTGTCCGAGGAGCTGAACGACAACGCTCGTGCGCTCCGCCGGCGGCAGCTCGTTCGGGCCGTTGTGCATCAGCCGTTCCCGTGCCTCCGGTTCAGTCAACCCCCGGATCGGATCCGTGCGCAGCCGCGCGAGCAGTGCTTCGGGTGATTCCGTGTGCACAGGCGGCGATGCATGACGCTCGGCGAGGGGGGGAGTCGCCATCGACCGGTGGTACCACGCCGCCCCGATTCTGCGGGGTTCGGTTCAGCGCCCGGCTTTTCGCTTGGTGTCAGTCTGATGCTCCGCTTCGAGCTCTTCGAGTGCCGCTGCGAGTTCCGCTTGGTCGCTGCTGGCCGGCGGAGCGGCCGTTTCGACCCGCGCCTGCACAGGCGGCGCGTTTGGGACGGCTTCCTCGGGCGGAAGCATCCCCATCTTGCGCTTGAGCGCGACCAGATCGTCGTCGGAGCTGTGCGTACGTTCGAGCTCTTGGAACTGCTTCGCGACCGAGTCGCCCGAGAATTCCTCCGCAAGGTCCGTTTGCGCCTCGGCCTCGGCTTCGATCTGATCGATCTTCTGCGACATGCGGTCGAACGTTTCGAACGCGCTGTGATCGCGCAGACCGCTCATCGTCTCCTGAATGGCCTTCTGCGCCTCCGCCCTCTTCTTTCGCGCGATGAGCACATTGCGCTTGCGTTTCGCCTCTTCGATCTTGTCGTTCAAAAGCCGCAGCGCCGTCTTGAGCTGGTCGACGGCCGTCTTCTGCTTGGTCCACTGATCCTTGAGGGTCGCAGTGAGGTCCTCGTACTCGCGCTTTCGGGCCAGTGCTTCTTTCGCCAGCCCCTCGTTTCCGGCGCGAAGCGCCAGCATCGCGCGACGCTCCCATTCTTGGGCGTTGGCCGCCTCTTGCTCGAATTGTTTGGCGAGGCGCTTCTCGTCCGCGATGGACGCAGCCACCTGTTTTTTTGCCTCGACGAGCTGGTTGTTCATGTCCAAAACGACTTGGTTCAGCATCTTCTCGGGATCTTCCGAGCGGCTGATGAGGTCGTTCAGGTTGCTCCGGATGAGTTGCGCGAGGCGGCTAAAGATACCCATCGGTTCACTCAGTCGAGGCGGGCTTCAGGCCTTCCTTGGCCATCCGCGCGAGCTCTGGAAGTTGCTGTGCGAGGACGACATCGATTTCGTCGAGTGTCGCCTGAAGCTCGTTGAAGTCGAGGTTCTCGAGCTCCAGCGCGCTCGACAACACGACGCGCGCGTCGTCGATTCCGTAACTGGCGTGGACGAGCTGGCGCACGTTGAGTTCGAGGAGGCGACGGTAGAGTGCAGTGGGGTTGGATCCAGGCGCGATGTCGCCGATGTGCACCCGGACGACCACGAGCGGTGGCTCGACCCGGACGGCGATGGGAGGCATCCCCCCGGCCGTCCCAACGAGAAATGTGCCCGGGCGATCCTCGAGCGACCGATACGGTCGGTTCAGCCGGAGCAAGTACGCTTCGACGTCCTTCTCGGTACGCATGGGGCGGAGCCTAGACGCGTGCGGCCTCCGACTCAACGCTCGATCGCAGCCGATTGTGTTGCATCGCGCGTTTGAAGGCTTATGGGTATTGGGTCGATGGCCACCCCAGCTCCCCCGCGCCGCGCGCAGGCGTACGTCATCCTCCCCCTGGCTCTAGCCGTCCTCGGCGCCATTTTGGCGGCGCAGACCGTCGGACGCGACCCGCGCTATCTCGTGGGTCTCGCCGCCCTCGCGGCTCTGCTTGCGGCCCCGACGGCCATAGGGCGATGGCGCATGCGCAAGATCTTGATCTCCGGCGACGTCGAGCGCGTCATCGGCACGTGGGAGGGCTCGGTACGGCTCGTGCCGCACCGAGATACGATGGCCCCGCTGCTCAAAGCGACAGCTTACGCGGCCTACGGCTGCATCGAGCCCTCGCGGCGCGCACTCGATCGCGCGGCTCGGGGGCCCGCGTGGGACGCTGCGCTCGAACAGCGCCTTTTCGTGGAAACGCTGCTGGACACGTTCGAGGGAGACAATGACGCCGCCATTCGCAAGGCGTCGGCGCTCGAAGGCCTTCCGGTGCCGTCGGCTGGGCTGCTCGCGCGCCGTCGCATTGCGCTCTTGCGCCGCGGCCTTGCCGCGCTCGTCCGAGCGTTCGCCCACTCGAGTCGCCGCAATGACGCGCACGTGCTCGCGAGGGCCGCCGCCGCATCGCCGCTCGTGCATTGGGCGATGCGTTATGCCGCCGCCATCGTGGCGGTTGATGAGGGGCGGGCGCGGGAGGTCTCATCGCTTCTCTCCGGAGCACCCGAGTGGCCCACGCAGAGTGCCTTTCATACCTTTCACCACGATCTTCTCGCGCGGGTGGCGCAGGAGGGGGTCCTTGCGGCCCCGTCCTGAGCCATGATGGGGGTCATGAACGCGACTCGCCGAAGCGCAATTCAGCTTACCATTTCGTGCTGATGATCGAGGCACTCGCCCGCGGCGATAGGCGGCCCCAGCTCGAGAAGTACGAAATCCGCGAGGAGATCGGACGCGGAGGGATGGCGACGGTGTACCGCGCGCTCGATCGGCGGCTCGGACGCGAGGTGGCCGTCAAGGTCATTCATCCGCATCTGCGCGAATCGTTGGAAGTGGCCTCGCGCTTCCGTACGGAGGCTCAGGCGGTGGCCAAGTTGCGTCACCCGAACATCGTCGAGGTTTACGACGTAAGCGGTGTCGACGAACCGGAGCAATACCTTGTCGTCGAGCTGGTTCGGGGTACGACCCTGCGTCACCTCCTGCAGGATCAAGGGCCGATGCCGCCGGAGATTGCGGCGGCGATAGCCGTCGAGCTTCTCGAAGCGCTGGCGCACGCTCACGCGTGTGGGGTTGTCCATCGTGACCTAAAGCCGGAGAACGTCCTCATCGAGCACCGCTCGGCACCGTGGGCAGAGCGCGGCAGCCGGATATCGGTCAAGTTGACCGACTTCGGGATTGCGAAGCTCCTCGATGCACAGGGCGTCACTTCCACGGGACAGGTTCTGGGGAGTCCAGCGCACATGGCCCCGGAGCAAATCGAAGGCGGCGAGGTCGACGCGCGATCGGACGTCTTCGGGCTCGGGGTGCTTCTCTACGAGTGCATGGTCGGCCATTTGCCGTTCGAGGGGAGCAATCCGGCACAAGTGTTACGGCGCGTGCTCGATGGAACGTACCCCCCGGCGAACCTCGAGCAGCCACGCATCGGCGCTCGATGGAGCGCGATCATCGATCGCGCCCTCATGCACACACGCCAGGAGCGATTCGCCGACGCACACGCGATGCGTGACGCCCTTGTTGCGGAGCTCAAGCGCCTCGGCTTTTGGCCTACCGATCGGGATCTCGAGGCCGCGTTGGACGATCCCGCGGCATTTGCGGCGTCTCACGCTCAACGGATCGTCGAGCGGCTCCGCGAACTTGCGGACGAAGCCCGAAGGGGTGGCCGGACGCTCGCGGCCGCGTCCGATTACAACCGCGCCCTGGCGAACGCGCCGGATGACCCCGGGCTCCTGCGAATCGTCGCGCGAATCCATCGGGTCGAGGTTCGGAATCGCGCTCTTCATCGACTCGGCGTAGTGCTCGCTGCCGTCGCGGTGATGGGGGCGGTCGGATACGGGGTTCATCGAGGGGTTCGCCGTGGGTGGGGGCGTGACGTTCGCGGGACAGAACGCGGAGGCCTTACCGCGCCGTTGCGGGAGATCGCCGACCGTGCATCGTTGGCGGAGCCGAGCACGACAGCTTCGACGATCGCGCCGGCCGAGAGCGCGAGCTCGTCTCGGTTCGCGCGCGCGGCGCCTTCGAAACCGATCGAGCGCGCGCTCACGATCGATTTGACGCCGCCCATGGGAGTCGTCGTGGCCGTCGACCGCCAGCCGGCGCTGTCGGTCAGCACGGGAGACGTGCTGACGGTCGACGCGCACGCGCACCTTCTCTCCTTTTCCTGCTCCGTTTGCACGGGCATCCAGGTCCCGGTGGCGTCGGGCGATCGAGACGAGACCCTGTTCGTTTCGGTCCCCATCAAGCCAGCCATCTTGGTCGTCGAAGGCGACGTCGAAGTGACCTATCAGATGACCGAGCATCCGGCGGTCACCGTTCGCGCCGGGACGAACACCATCGCGCTCAAGAGCGCATTCGAGCGCGTCACCGTCAAGCAGATCGAGACGGGAACGTCCGTTCCTGTTCGACTCGAGGCCGGCAAGACGGTTCGTGTTCGCTTTTAGACTCGACGAAAAATCGGTTGCAGTCGTTGAGCGCATGGATGAATCGTTCCGACGTGCGCAAGGCGCTGACACGGCTCGTAACGACGTGGGCCGCACTTTGCGCTGCCTGCGGGGCGTCCGTCGCGCGCGCCGACGTGTCGAGCGACGTCGAGAAGGCTCATAGCGCTTATGTCGCGCACAAGTACGAAGACGCGGAGAAGCGTCTTCGCGCGCTGTTGGATGCGCATGCCGGGCCGCTCGACAATCCGGACGCGGTCGCCGATGCTCGCATGTATCTCGGGGCAGTGCTCGTCGCCGAGGGCAAGAAGGACCAGGCGGCTGAGGTATTTGAAGAATTGCTCTTGGATCGACCCGATTACCAGCCGGACCCGCTGCGGGTATCGCTCCAGGCGATCGACGCCTTGATCGATGCGCGCACCCGACTGCGCGACCGACTGGAGGCGATTACGGCCGAAAGGGTGCGAAAGGCGCAAGAGGAGAAAGCGAGGGTCGAAGCCGAGAAGCATCGGGAAGCAACGCGGTTGGCTCTCCTCGAGAAGTGGGCAAGTGAAGAGGTGTTCATCGAGCGCAACTCGCGGTGGAAGGCCCTCGTGCCGTTCGGCGCGGGTCAATTCCAGAATCGGCAACCGACGCTGGGGTGGTCGTTGGTTGTGACTGAAGCGATGTGGGTCGCGGGCAGCGCCGTAGGGGCGGCGCTGACCCTGTACAACGTCGATCAGGCGAACGCGGCGAACACGCGGCGGGACGCGACCGCGGCGCAGGCTTACCAAGGGCGGGCTCACGATGCGGCGATATGGGGCGACTCGTTTGCCGCGGCATTTGCCGTCACCGCACTCGTCGGGATCGTCCACGCGGAGGTCACATTCGTTCCGCAACGCGTCGAGGTGCACAAGCGCGCCATTCCCGAAGTCACATGGGGGCCGTTCCTGGGGCCTGGCGCATTGGGCGTTGTCGGGACTTATTGAGACGCGGCCGTGGGAAGACCTAGCGCGCGGCTCGGTTTTGGGCCATTTACACCGACGCCGGACGACGATGGCGGGCCACCGCGAACACCCCATGTGGGGCCAAATTTTAATAAGAGGCAAAGTGCGCATCGGCACCTACACGATTCCTACTGGACTTACGGTACTGTTGTCTTTTTATGGTTGCGCCGCACAGTCGAACGCTTCTGGCGGAGGCAGCTCCAACGGCAGCGCGTCGAGCGCCTCCGAAAGCAGTTCGACCTCGACGGGTTCTGTGGCGGGCGGGGCGAGCAGCTCGAGCCAGGGCGGATCCGCCTCGAGCGCATCGGGTAGCTCCGGTTCGACATCGAGCGCCAGCACGGGCGCAAGCACGAGCTCCAGCTCGATCGCCCCGGCTCCGTCGTGCTCGTTGCCGAGCGGTGGGGCACCGACCGGAAACTTTCCGTTTCCACAGAACAAGAAACTCGCTAACTGCACATACCCGACCGCATCCAACTCGACCTTCGTCTGCAACGCGTACAGCTCATGGTACAACGGGATTACGACCACGACGGGGGCGACCAGCGGTCGACGTGTGTACGACAAGACCTTCGACTCGGGCAACACGACGTCGGAGGGAATGGGCTATGGAATGCTCATCGCCGTGTACATGGGAGACAAGCCTACGTTCGATGCGTTTTGGCAATATGTCAAATCGGAGTTTTTCAACGGCTTGATGGGCTGGCACATCAGTTCGACCGGCACCGCGCTGGATCAGCACTCGGCAACCGACGCCGACGAAGACATGGCCTGGGCGTTGCTCATGGCAGACAAACAATGGGGCGGCAGCCCGTCTTCAGGGGGAGGCACGTATCTTTCGTCGGCCACGAGCATGATCAACAGCATCAAGAGTTCCGAGATGACCGGCAATCTGCCCACTGACGGCGACTACAGCGCGCCCGTGACCCATCCGGATTACGCGGCTCCGGACTACAATGCCGAATTCGCGATGGCTTCCGGGGATTCGAGTTGGAACGCGGTGAGTGCGGCTGAGTATGCGGCATTCGAGTCGGCCCGCAACGCGAGCAGCGGCCTCATTCCGGACGCGACAACAGGAACCGGCAACAACATCTTCGGCTTCGATGCGTGCCGCGCGCCGTGGCGCGTCGGTGTCGACTACTGCTGGCACGGCAACGGGACGCAGACCTTCGGGGCAACGCAGTTTCTGGGGCCGATGATGATGACGTTCCAGGGGCTGGCCGGAGCCACGTACCCGGGAACACTCGAGCTTCCTCTGAGTCTGACCGGATCGCCGGCGGCCGGCGCGACTGTGACCGGCACGACGACGCAGCCATCGCTTACCGGCGCAATTTCAGGCCCCGCTGCAGTCGCCGCCATGATGAGCTCTGCCAATCAGGCCTTCATCGACTCGTCGTGGACTTGGCTGAAGACTTACATGGCACGGGCGACGATGTCCGGCATCTACGGCGAGTACGGGGACTATTTCGGTAGCACCCTGGCACTGCTCGCGATGATCATGCTCGACGGAGACTTCATCGATTACACCAACCCGCCCCCCTGACGGGTTCCGCGTCGGGGCCGTCGCGCGCCTTGCGCACCGCCGTCCGGAGCCCATCTCGACCTCGACCAACCAAGCCGGGCGAGGACTCGTCGCTCTTTCCGATCGCCTCGCCCCGGCCCGTGCTTGGGACGGTCAAAGAGCTTCGCGAACGAACAGATCTTCGAGCGTTTCCCTTTTGGGCATGATGCTTTGCAGTTTCGCCCCCTCGGCCAGGACGCGCTCGACCACGGCTCGCACGGCGGCGTCGCCTTCGACCTCCATCACCAGCGTGTCGCCGACTTGGCGCGCCGAGCTCGTCACCGGCTCGAGACCCAGGCGAAGCGCGTCGCTCGCCCCGCCTACGGTGATCTCACTGCGGCGTTTGCCCTCCGCCAAGAGCTCGTTGAGAGCTCCGGAGACGACCACTTGCCCCTTTCGCATGATGGACACGCGATCGCAAAGCATCTCGACGTCGCTCAGAATGTGACTCGAGAAGAAGACGGTCCGACCGCGATGGCGCTCCTCCACGATGAGGTCGCGCACCTCCTTGCGTCCGACCGGGTCGAGGCCGCTCATCGGCTCGTCGAGGATCAGGAGCTCGGGATCGTGAACGAGCGTTGCGGCGAGGGCGGTGCGCTGCAGCATGCCTTTCGAAAGGGACTTGGCCGGTCGATCGATGGCCTCCGCGAGGCCGACCCGTTCGATGACGCCGAGGACTCGATCGCGCAGCCGAAGCCCGAATAGCCCGGAGAGCCGAGCGCAGAGCGTCACGAACTCGCGCGGCGTCAAGTAAGGATGAACGTACGCGTTTTCGGGGAGGAAGCCGACGCGCGCCATCGCATCGGGCGCCGGGATACGCGCGCCGAAAATTTCCATCGTGCCGCGCGTGGGGGCGACGAGTCCCGCCAGCATCTTGATCGTCGTGGTCTTGCCCGCGCCGTTCGGTCCGAGGAATCCAAAAATCTCGCCGCGCCGCACGTTCAGGCAGACGCCTCGCACGGCATCGACGCGCCGGCCCGTAAACGGTTTGCGGTACTCCTTGGTCACGTCGACCGCGATGAGCACTGCTTCCGTCACGCCTTCTTCTCCTCCGATCGCGGTTCGGGGGGACCCCGTTCGGGTAGCTCGTACTCGTGCAGCTTGTATTGAATCTTTCGTGGGCTGACCCCGAGCACGGTCGCCGCTCGCGACGTGGATCCGCCGCATGCCTCCAGAGTTTTCAGAATCGCGTAACGCTCCAGATCCGCAATGGTGGAACCGGGAATGGGCGGTGGCCCGTCGCGTTCGCTGGACGGGATGACCGAGGGCGGCAGGTGCTTTCGCTCGATGCGCGTCCCATCGCACAGAACCACGGCACGCTCGATGACGTTCTCGAGCTCGCGCACGTTACCCGGCCAGCGGTACTCGAGCAGAGTCCGAAGGGCATCGTCGGTGAAGGTGTCGATCGTTTTGCCATTCTCGGCCGCGTAGCGTCGGAGAAAGAAACTGGCGAGAACCGGAACGTCGGCGCGCCGATCGCGGAGCGGTGGGAGCTCGATCGTGACGACGTTCAGCCGGTAGAACAGGTCCTCGCGAAACGACCCCTTCTTGATTTCGGCGCCCAGATCACGATGGGTCGCAGCGATCACGCGCACGTCAACCCGCAGCGTCTCGTTGCCACCGACGCGCTCGAACGTCCTCTCTTGAAGGAAGCGAAGAAGCTTGACCTGGATGGCGGCGGGCACTTCGCCGATTTCGTCGAGAAACAGGGTTCCCCCGTCGGCCTGCTCGAAGCGTCCTTCGCGTCTCGCGACTGCCCCCGTGAACGCCCCGCGCTCGTGCCCGAAGAGCTCCGACTCGAGGAGCGACTCGCTTAACGCGGCGCAGTGGAGACGCACGAACGGCGCCTTGGCTCGAGGACTTGCGGCGTGAACGGCCTCGGCGATCAACTCCTTGCCGGTCCCGCTCTCGCCGATCACGAGCACGCTGGCACGGCTGGGACCCACTTGAGCGACGAGCTCCAACACGGAGTCCATCGTCGGGTCGCTCGACACGATGTGACTGAACGCATTTCGCTCCCGCAAGCGATCGCGGAGCCGCTGGGCCTCTTGGACCAGACGAGCCTTCTCCATGGCCCGCTCGACCACGGCGCCGAGTGCTTCGGGATCCAACGGTTTGAGAAGATAGTTCTCGGCGCCCTTCTTCATGGCCAGGACCGCGCTCGATATCGTTCCAAAGGCCGTCATGACGACGAACGCCGCGCCAGGGGCCGCGGCTCGGGCCTTTTCCATGAATGCGATGCCGTCCAATCCCGGCATCTTCAGGTCGGTCAGGATGACGTCGGGGGCGAACTCGTCGATCTTGCCAAGGGCTTTGAATCCGTCCGCCGCAGTCTCCGTTGCGTACCCCTCTTCACGCAAAATTTCGCTTAGCGCTGCACGTGCGTTGGATTCGTCGTCCACGATCAAAATGCGGCCACGGTGCGGCATGTGCAATATGCGAAGGCTTTTGACGAAAGCCTTGTGGAGAATAAGGCTAGCTTAGTGATAAAAACCAGCCGGTGAGAATTCGTGGTCGACGCGCATGCCTACTGTGCGCGCATCGGGGAGAGGCATGAACCGCAACCGCGCGTGGATTTCGAGTATAGCGAGAACGGCTGGGGCCGCGGTCGTGGTGTGGGCACCCATCCTCCACGCACAATCCACCGGCGCGACTCCATCCCCCGCCGCCTCCTCAGGGTCGTCGATCGTGGCGGTCCCAGGCGGATCCGTTGCACCCTCGCCCGCGGTCGCCCCCTCGGCGAGCAGCCCGCCGCCCGAGTCCGCGGCGGCGCCAGTGCTCGCGGCGCCACCGGCGACTTCGGCGCCGACGGCCTCCGCTCCGGCCGCACTGGCTGCCGCAGACGCGGCCTCGGCTGCCGAAGGTTCGGCCTCGCAGGTCCCGCCGGCCGGGGAGGGGGGCGAGTGGGTCGCGCGCGATCGCGACCTGAACGAATCGAACACCCTGACGGGCGGTACCGGGCTGCTTCGAACGCAGCACGCCGAGAGCGGTGCACCCGGGCAATTTCGGCTCGGCTTCGTGGCCGAATGGTTCCGCGCCGGGTTCCTGTGCACATCCGCGTTCCCGTGTCCAAGCCCGAACGGCGGCGCCCCGTTGACCCACGACGTGCTCGACCATATTGGTGGCACGCTGTCGCTCGGAGTGTCGATTGTGAAGATCGGTCCAGGAACGCTCGAAGGGTATGCGTCGACAACGACCTACGCCAACAGCGACACCGCCAACAATCCTGCGCTACTTCAGGTGCTTGGCGATACGAACCTTGCCGTGAAGTACGTCGCACCGATAGGCGACGTGATGCGCGCGGGGGCGTTCACCGAGCTTTGGCTGATCAATGGGTCCGGCTCCGTCGGGCTCGACGGCGGCGGTACGAGCGCGAAGTTCGGTGGCGTCGGGACGGCCGACTTCCGCGGCTTGGCCTCGCCCGTGCCTCTCCGATTCAGCGCCAACCTCGTTTACTCGCTCGACAATACGGGCGCCGTGCTCGCCAGTACCGAGTCCGCGCTCGGCACGCCGGTCACGCGCATCGAGCGCTACGGTCTCGGCGTGAACCGCATCGATCACCTCGACCTGCTGCTGGGCGGCGAAGGCCTTTTTGCCGAGGAGCGCGTTCGGCCTTTCATCGAAGCGCACGTTCTGGTCGCGAGCAATCGACAAAAGTACGAGTGCCCGCAGGACAACCCGAGTGGCGACAACTGCTTGAAGTTCGACAGCGACGTGGAATCGACGTTGACCATCGGCAGCCGCTTTTTCCCATGGAAGCGTGGATTCTCGGTCCTCACGGCACTGGACATCGGCTTGACCGGTACGAAGAACTTCATCGAGGAACTGCAGCCGATTGCTCCGTGGACCCTCTACATTGGGGGCGGCTGGGCGATCGACACCTGGGACCGGCCACCTGTGGTCAGGACGGTCGAGAAAACAATCGAGAGAGGGCCGACGACCGTTCACGTGGTCGGCTTCGTGCACGAAAAGGACAAGAATGACGCCGTTGCGGGCGCGATCGCGAGCTACCGGGACCGAGCGGACCTCACTCCCCTGGCCACCGGAGCCGACGGCAAGTTCTCGGACGACGTACCGCCCGGCACCTACTCGTACGAGATCCGTGCGGACGGTTACAAGCCGGCCACGTGCGACGCCGACGCGACCCAACCGCCGCCGGGTCCTCAGGCGCGAGCCCAGGTCGACATCGATTGCCCGCTGGTAGCAGTTCCGCGAGCGGGCACGGTGCTCGGTGTCGTGCGCGACGCGGACACGAGTCAAGCGCTGGCCGGCGTGCAGCTCGTGTTGACCGACCCGCAGCACAAGGAGCTGCGGCTCGCGACGGATGCCAACGGACGGTTCCGCTTCGAGGCCGTTGCACCAGGGACCGGCGAGTTGAGCGTGATCGCGGACGGCTACCTTGCGCTCGTAACGCCGACCGACGTCAAGGCACGGCAGGAAAGCACCATCGATCTGTTGCTTCGGCCCAAGCCGAAGCAGCCAAGCGTCGTCGTGACTGCGAAGGAGATCACGATCAAGGACCAGATCCAGTTCGCGCTGGACAGCTCCGTCATCCTTCCGGAGTCGTTCGGTCTGCTCACAGAAGTCGCCGATACGCTCATTCGGCACAGCGAGCTCAAACACGTCGAAGTCGAAGGCCATACCGACAACAGCGGTACTCCCGAGCACAACCGCGTGCTGAGCGACGAGCGGGCGTCCGCCGTACGATCGTGGCTCATTCAACACGGCGTCGTGGCCGACCGACTCGTGGCTCGCGGCTACGGTCAGGACAAGCCCATCGTTCCGAACGTCACGGCAGCGAACCGTGCTCGGAACCGACGCGTGCAGTTCATCATCATCGAACGCGACGCGACGAACTCGGGTTCGTCGCCCGCCGATCGGAAACCCGAGCCGCCCGGCTTCTGACAACGACCGTTCAAGGGACTTGATCGGGGTCGGGTGTGGGGCTACGGTGTGGGGCCCTGTTTGGTGGTTTTGAAGAGCGCGGGACCCCAAGTCGGGGCCCGCGTTTTTTTTTGGACACGGCTCCCACGCGCTTGGGCACCCAGTCATGGCAACCACCTCGAGCTCCACCGTTCACGGCGTCGATCGCGAGGCCCTGCTGCGCGTCGTCGAGCCGATCGCGCGTGCTCACGGGGCGGAGCTCGTGGAGGTCGAATTCCGCCCGGAGCGTGGCGGCTGGGTTTTGCGAGTATTCGTTGAGAAGCGGGGGGCAGCGGAGCAGAACCTGTCGACGCGCGACGCGGCGGTCACGCTCGAGCTGTGCGCGAACGTATCGCGCGATCTGAGCCCGGCCCTGGACGTCGCCGATCTGATACCGCACGCGTATCATTTGGAAGTCAGTTCGCCGGGCGTTGAGAGACCGCTGAAGGGCGAGAGAGACTTCGTCCGGTTTGCCGGCCAAAAGGCTAAGCTGAAGCTCCGACGCGTACCCGACGGCGTGGCGGGTCCTCGGGTCATCGTCGGGACCCTCGAGGGAGTCGCGGGAAACAAAATCAGAATCATCGAGGGCAAGGGCGTTCGCGAAGTGCCGCTCGCTGACGTAGACAGCGCACGTCTCATTTTCGAATTCGGCACGCCGGCGGTCCAGCCGCGGCGTGGCTAGGGAACACCGAGGAGCATCATGGCGATTCAACAGCAGCAGTCCGGTTCGGGCGACCTGACGCTCTTGCAGGCCATCGAGATGGTGGCCAAGGACAAAGGGATCGACAAGACACGGCTCGTCAAGACCGTCGAGGAGGCCATCCTCAAGGCTGCGCAAAGTGTCTTCGGGGCGACCCGCGAGCTCGAGGCGCGGTTCAACGAGGACACGGGTCAAGTCGACCTCTTTCAGTACATGACTGTGGTCGACGACGTGGCCGACGAAGATCGCGAGATCGCGCTCGAGGACGCGCTGCGCCTCGGTCTCGAAGCGGCGATGGGCGAGGAGCTCGGGTTCCAGATTTTTTGGCATCCGTTGGACGCTAAAAAGGCTGCGGAGCAAGACAAGGACTACGGAGACATCCTTCGCGTCAAGCAAGCGCGCCAGGCCTTCGGTCGCATTGCGGCGCAGACCGCCAAGCAGGTGCTCATTCAAAGAGTTCGTGACGAAGAGCGCGATCTCATCTTCAACGAATTCAAGGATCGAAAGGGAGAGCTTATCAAGGGTGTCGTCAGGCGCTTCGAGAAGGGCAACAACCTCATCGTTGACCTGGGTCGCACGGAGGGGATCTTGCCGTTTCGGGAGCAGACACCGCGCGAGACCTACCGTCCCGGGGATCGAATCGTCGCGTACGTGAAGGAGATCGATCGCGAAGCGCGCGGTCCACAGGTGATCCTGTCGCGCAACGATCCGCGTTTGGTCGAGAAGCTGTTCGAGGCGGAGGTGCCCGAGATCTACGAAGGAATCGTCAAGATCGTGGCGTGCGCGCGCGAGCCGGGTGCCCGTTCGAAGATTGCCGTAACGAGCCGCGACGCCGATGTCGACCCGGTTGGCGCTTGCGTCGGCATGAAGGGCGCGCGGGTGCAAGCCGTCGTGCAGGAGCTTCGTGGCGAGAAGATCGACATCGTGCCGTTCGATCGCGATCCGGCCCGGTTCGTGTGTGCGGCGATCCAGCCGGCCGAGGTGAGCAAGGTGATCGTCGATGAGGCCGACGGACGCATGGAGCTGGTCGTACCCGACGAAAAGCTGTCGCTGGCGATCGGGCGTAAGGGGCAGAACGTGCGGCTCGCCGCGCAACTCTCCGGGTGGAAGCTCGACATCATCAGCGAGAGCAAATTCAAGCAGATGGAGGAGGAGGCGGTTGCGCAGCTGCAGCAGATCGAAGGCGTCTCCGAGGCGATCGCCCGGAGCATGTATCGCCTGGGGTTCCGTACGCTCGAAGAGCTGGCAGAGGCGAGCGAGCAAGAGCTTGCATCGATTCCGGGCTTGGCCGGCGTCGATGCCGCTTCGCGCGTGCGATCGAACGCGGAAACAACCATGGAGCGCCTGCGGCAAGACCGGATTCGAGCAGCGTCGGCGCGGACCGAGCCGCTCACCGAGCGAGAGCGCCTGCTCTTCATCCGAGGCGTGGGGGAGCGCACCGTGCAGTTGTTGGAGGATGCCGGCTACCGGACAGTCGAGGACATCCTGCGAGAAGACGAGGACAAGCTGGCGATCAAAACGGGCTTAGGGATCAAGAAGGCGCGCGCCATCAAGCATGGCGCGGAGCACTTCCTGTCCAGTGAATCCAAGGCCATCGAAGCGGCGCGGCGGGAGGCCATTGCCAAGGCGCGGGAGTCGGCTCAGGCGGCGGCTCAACCTCAGACCTGAGCGGAAAACCATGCGGGCGGTAATGGACCGACGACGAGACGCCGACCAGCGAACGCCCACCCGGACGTGCGTCGGCTGCGGGTTGCCCGACGCAGCCGCTCGAATGGTGCGAGTCGTGATGGGCGATCCCACGGGGACACCTGCACGATCCGCTGAATCCGAGCCAATCGATGCCGGTATCGTGTTCGATCTCGCGGGCGGCTCGTTCGGGCGCGGCGCTCATGTTCATGCTCGCACGGCATGCCTGCTGAAAGCGCCTCGGGGCATCGCTCGAGCTTTCCGACAGAGCGTCTCGACCGGTGCCGATGAGATGGGGCGACGGCTGGTTGCGGCTTGCGACCAAAGAATGGTCGGGCTGGTCCTTGCCTCGCGACGAATTGGCGCACTCGACATCGGTACCGACGCCTCGTTCGAAGCCATTCGACGGGGTGCCCCGCTGGCGATCGTCGCCGTGGACGCGGGAACCGTCGCGTCCAGCTTGGAGGTCACGCGGGCAGCAGCCGAGGGGCGCGCGATCGCGTGGAGCAATAAAAATGATCTCGGGGGCTTGCTTGGGGAGCGAGCCGTCGCAATTTGTGCGGTTCGCCACGATGCGATTGCGCTGGAGCTTAAACGGATGCGCGCTGCGGCCGACGCGGGCGTGGCAGTGACGAGAGAAGGTGCGGAATGCAGCAGATCTCCGGAGGCTCGATGAGCGGAAAGGTACGCATTTACGAGGTCGCAAAGCAGCTGAACCTCGATCCCAAACAGGTGGTCGGCCTGTTTCAGGCGATTGGTATCTCCGACGTCCGCAACCACATGAGCTCTGTGGAGCCAGAGGCCATCGAACGCGTCAAGCGGCACCTCGAGAAGCAGCGGACCCACGACGTCGTCGAGGAGCGTGTCCGTTTCGGCGTGGTCAAACGCCGGGCCGTCGCCAAGCCGGGGTCGCCAGTCGCGCCGGAGCCTGCTCCGGCCCCATCGCTCCCGCCGTCGGCCTCGCTTTCCCTGCCGGCTCTCGACGAGCTCGTGGCTCACGAGCAGAACGGCCGTGCATTGCCCGAGCCGGTCGCCGCCCGCGAAGGGCGCGAAGGATCCAGAACGCCCCCCAAGGAACCAAGTCGTCCGCCGGTTGTCGAGGATCGGGCCACGGCGCGAACGAGCGAACCCGCGCCGATCCCGGAAGCGCAGCGGCCGCGCGGTGAAACGAGGGCCGATGAGGAGGTCGCGGCTGTCGCCGAGGCTCCGCCCATTTCCGTTGCGCCAACCGCGCAGGCCCCACTGGCTCCGCTGGCCGAACGCCCGACGGACGATACGGTAGCGGCGGCCGCGCCGGCGCCGCCTCTGCCGGAACCCGCAGTCGCGCCGAGTCCTCCACCGATCGTCGCACAGCTTACTCCTCCTCCTCCGACCCCCGCACGACGATCCGAGCCGCAGCAGGACCCTGTGCTTGCTGCACGATCGGGCACGGCGCCGAAGACCGGCGTGGAATACTGGACAGGTCGGCCGGGGGTGCCCATGCCGGCTCCGAGCGCCACCACCGCGCGTGCGGCTTCCACGCAGCCCAACATGCCGCGTCGCGTTCAGTACGACCCTCGCGCGGGAACCGCGGGGGGTCCCGGTGCGCGGCGTGACGTGCGTGCACCGGGCCAGCAGCCCGGCCGACCGATGATGGGGCGTACGCCGGGCGGTGCCGGCGGACGGCGTCCGATGGGCCCGCTACCTCCGAAACGGCCCCCGATCATCTCGACTCAGGAGATGAGTGCGCACAAGAAGGTCATTCGCATCGAGAGTGACGTGACCCTCCAGACCATGGCTCAGCGCATGAGCCTGAAGGGCACCGAGCTGCTGATGAAGCTCTTGTCGATGGGGATGAGCAACGTTCACATCAACACGACACTCGACGCAGACACGGCCAAGATCTTGGCGAGTGAGTTCGGGTGGGAAGTGGAAGACGTAAGCAAGAGCGAGGAGCAGACCATTGCCGAGGCGCGCGGGGAAGAGGAGGAGCGCGACGCCGATTCCTCGAACTTGCGTCCACCCGTTGTGACGGTGATGGGTCACGTCGACCACGGCAAGACGAGCCTGCTCGACCGGATCCGGAAGGCCAATGTCGCAGGGGGCGAGGCCGGGGGCATCACCCAGCATATCGGAGCTTACAAAGTCGAGACGAAGCACGGAACCGTGGTGTTTCTCGACACTCCGGGGCACGAGGCGTTCACCCAAATGCGTGCTCGCGGCGCGAGTGTGACCGACGTCGTGGTGCTCGTGGTTGCCGCCGACGATGGAGTGATGCCTCAGACCAAGGAAGCCATCGCGCATGCGAAAGCGGCCAAGGTTCCGATCATCGTTGCGGTCAACAAGATCGACAAACCGCAGGCGGACGTCGATCGCGTGAGGCGCGAATTGGGAGAGCAAGGGCTCGTTCCGGAAGAATGGGGCGGCGACACGCTCTTCGTGAACGTGAGCGCGCTGACCGGCGAGGGAGTCGACCGGCTGCTCGAAGCCATCCAGCTCCAAAGCGAGCTTTTGGAGCTGCGGGCGAGCCCCGCAAGGCCGGCGAGTGGGACCGTTCTGGAGGCCCTGCTCGACAGGGGCCGCGGACCGGTGGCGCGCGTACTCGTGCAGGACGGGACCTTGCGCGTCGGTGACTTCGTCCTGGCCGGCGCCGGCTTCGGCAAAGTTCGCGCGATGACCAACGAGCACGGCAAGCAGGTTCAGGAGGCGACGCCGGCGACGCCCGTCGAGATTCTCGGCCTGAACGAGGTGCCCAACGCCGGTGATCGCATGGACGCAGTCAAGGATCCGAAGAAGGCGCAGGAGATCGCCGAGAGCCGCAGAGGCAAGATGGCGAAGAGCCTCATCCCTTCGACTGCCAAGGTGTCGCTCGAGGAGCTTTCCAAACGCATCGCCGAGAGCGGCCAACAGGAACTCCGCGTGATCATCAAGGGCGACGTTCAAGGATCGGTCGAGGCTCTCGCCGATGCGTTGGCGAAGCTGACGGGGGAAAAGGTCCGGTTGTCGATCATCAACGCTGCCGCCGGCGCCATCACCGAAGGCGACGTGAACCTGGCGATCGCGTCAAAAGCCATCATCATCGGGTTCAACGTTCGACCCGCGGGCAAAGCGAGCACGTTGGCGGAAGAGAACAAAATCGAAATTCGTCTCTACTCAATCATCTACGACGCGCTCGAGGACGTGAAGGGGGCCATGGAAGGGCTTCTCCCACCGACACTCGTCGAGAAGCAGCACGGGAAGGCCGAGGTGCGCCAGGTCTTCAAGGTGAAGGGCGTCGCCGTTGCGGGCTGTTACGTTACCGAAGGCAAGATCGTCCGTAACGGCAAGGTGCGCATCCTTCGTGAAGGAGTTGTCGCCTGGGACGGAAAGATCGCGAGTCTCAAGCGTTTCAAGGACGACGTGCGCGACGTGGCGGAAGGTTTCGAGTGCGGTATCAGCCTGGAGAACTTCAACGATCTGAAGGAGAAAGACGTGCTCGAGTGCTACGAGGTCGAGGAGATCAAGCAGAGGCTGTGAGGACTACGCCGGTTCGGCTGCGCAGCAGGGATGTCGCGTCCAAGGGCATGGCCGCGGGCCCTCCCCTGTGATGTTTGTGGGGGTCCTTCGCTTGACGTTCCACATTCCTCACGCGCGATCGCTCAAAGAAAAGCGGCGCGTCATCCGGCGCGTTCGAGATCGCGTGCGCTCGCGCTTCGACGTATCGATCGCCGAGGTCGGCGCGCAGGACGTTCACCAGCGGGCGGTATTCGGGATCAGCGTCGTTTCCGGCGATTCGGCGGTGTGCCATTCCGTCCTCGAACAGGTGGCCCACGTGGCCGAGTTTTCGGGCGATGCGGTTCTGACCGACCGCACCACCGAGATCATAACCATCGGCAACGACATGGATCCCAGGAGCGATCATGACCTCTGAGCCGGGGATGCGGGCGAAGCGCGTGGGGGAGGGAATCCGAGAGCAGGTCGCATCCCTGCTCGCTCACGAGGTGAAGGATCCAAAGGCTGCCGGCGCCGTCGTGACTCGGGTCGAGATGACGGCCGATCTTCGGACCGCGCGGGTACACGTCCGCACGCTCGGCGTGACGGACGATGCAGCTCGCAGGCGCGAACTCGTCGGCGCCCTGCGCCGCGCCTCCGGATTGTTGCGGCGCGAAGTGGGCCGCCGGCTCGGGTTGCGTTATGCCCCGGAGCTTCGCTTCACCTACGACGAGGGAGTGGACCATACGAGCCACATCGAGAAGCTGCTGGCCGAAATCTCCGAGGAGCGTCGCTCGCGCTGACGCGCCGCGGTTCAGGCAAATCTCCGAGGGCAAATCTCTGAGGGGAGCGTCGCTCGCGCTGGCGCGTCGGGGTTCAGGCAAATCTCCGAGGAGCGTCGCTCGCGCTGACGCGCCGCGGTTCAGGAGCACGACCACGCTCCTGCTGCGAGGCTGTCACATCAGCCGCGTCACGTACCAGGCACCTCGCCACGCCGTCATCTCGCGAATCGACATCGCGTGGGTCCGCCCATCGACCACGAACGTCAAGCGGCACTCCCGGATCGTCCAGAGCGGCTTCCTCCATGCGTGATGGCGGGCGGTCTCCTGGGTCATGGGGTGTGCCATCTCGAGTGACACGAAACGCGCTCGGTCGAGGCCCGGGTGGCGCCGGCCCATCGCGCGGATCGCGCGCTGGAACGGTCGCGCTACGCGCTTCTCCCAGTCCTTGCCCGGATCGGAAACGTCCCGAGTCGTAAGCCAGCCATCGCGCGGGAACAGGATGTCGGTGGCCAGTTGGGCGTCATTTCGAGCGATCGCCTCGAGCAGATGCCGCGCCCGCGCCGACAATTCTTCGCCGGAGCTCGATGGGATTGCGTCGTCGGGAGGAGGCGCCGCATCGAGTTCGGTGGCGACCGCCGCATCGTTGCCAGGACCGCCGCCGGCTTCGGCTGTAAGCCGGCCGCCCTCGAGGCGCGAGCCGCGACACCCGATCGACAGACCCACGAGCGCGACGAGAGCGGTGCGCAGGCCTGCGTCGCTCGTCCTCATGGATCGGTCCGGCTCATCACGCCAGCATCGGTAGCGTGACGAGATCGACATGAAGCACTTCGTCGAAGGCCTTGATCTCGGCCAGGCAGGCCTCGGTCGGGCGCAAGAGGAGGCGCAGCTTCGCGCAAGCAGCGACCCCTCCTTCGAAGACGGTGTTCGTCACTTCTTCGACATTGATGCCGTGACGCTTGAGAACCGCGAGCACGTGAGCGAAGGTGCCGACCTTGTCCATCATCCGGATGACGAGCTGAAATCGCGCCGCCGTCGATGAAGACACGTTGACCACGTTGGGCACAGTGGCTGCGAGCAAGAACGAGCGGATGATTCGCACGGTCTCGGTCGCGATGGCGAGCTGTGCCTGATCCGTTGCGGCTGCAATATGCGGCGTCCCATATACGAATCCCCCGGAGGGATGCGGTCGGAAAATCTCCGCGGTCGGAAATGTACGCGTTCCACGCGGCTCGTCCGGATAGACGTCGAGCGCGACTCGGAGCCCCCGCTTTTCGACGGCGGCGAAGAGCGCCGCATGGTCGATTAAGTCGGCCCGGGCGGTGTTGATGACGCTCGCGCCATTGGCCAGCATATCGATGACTCGCGAGTCGACGATCTGTCGGGTGCGGTCCGTGAGCGCTATGTGGAGCGTCAAGATTTGACTGCGTGCCGCCAGCTCTTGGATGGAGCTCGCATGAGCTACGCCCAGTTCGGCGGCGCGCGCTGCCGTCAGGGACCGGCTCCATGCGAGCGGCAACAGACCAAATGCCCGCGCGCGCTGCGCCACCTCACGCCCGATCGCTCCGTACCCGGCGATGCCGAGCGTCTTGCCGTAGAGTCCCTCGGCTTTGCCGTACTCCTTGCGCTCCCATTTGCTGGCGCGGAGCGAAGCCACCGCGTCGGGAATCCTCCGATCCAGCGCGAGGATCAATGCGAAGACCAGCTCCGCCACGGCCGATGCGTTCTTGCCTGGACAGTTGGCGACGTAAATTCCGCGCTTGCACGCCGCACGGACGTCGATTGTGGCGTATTCGGCCCCGGCTCGGACGATGAGGTTGAGCTGCTTGGCATTTTCGATCGCAGCGCCGGTCACTTCGGTCGATCGAACGACGAGAATCCCGATGCCGTTCAGTCGCTGCTCGAGACTTTCCTTGGTGAGTTCGGGCTCGTACACGACTTCGATCGGTAGAGTCCTGAGCTCTTCGATGGCGCGTGGATGAAGCTTGTCGGCGATGAGCAGCCGCATGGCGGCTGAGCATGATACCCGAATCGGGCAGTGACCGCTGCGAGCTAGGCGGAAAGGTTTGCCGCCAGCGCGGCTTAGCCACGGATTGGCGTTGTGCGCCCGCCGAATCGCACTGCGACGCCATCGGGTTTCTCTTCAACCAGGACGGGAGCGATGCACGTCTGCGCGTGACGCGTGAATTTGGCCTCGTAGGGTCCTCCGGGGGTCCCGCGTTTGACTGTGGTGTAAAGCGCTCCGTCCGACCCGACGCGGGTGGCCTCGGGCTGCCAGGGCTCTTCGTCGCCATCGCTCAGCCGAAGCAGGATGCGCTCCGGCTCGAGCGCCACGTCCGCTGCGACTCGAACGGGCTCGAAGCGCACGCCCTCGACCAAGTAGGGGGCATCGTCGACCGTGAAGTACGTCCAGTCGTACCCGTTCGACAGCACGTAACGCCCGTCGTCCGGGTGACGCCCGATCCATCGCCGCAGCGCGGCCACCAAGCCCGGATGCTTGACGATCCGACAATCATGCCAAAATCGGCCGCTCGAGTCGAGTCGCAGCGTGCTCTCTCTTGTGCGCCCGTCCGGGCCGGCGCCCTTGAAGAAGTCAGGATGATCGCCCGGGCGCATCGGCATCGAGTCGACATTGGACGCATTCATGCCAGGGGGCAACCCTGCTTGACGCACTAAGGCCAGGGTCCTACAAGCCGAGTGCGTTCAAATTATTTCGAAGATTGTTGCGGAGGCCCGGCCATGGCGTGGGACGGTATGGGCGCGTTCGTTCACGCGCTCGAGCAGCGATCCGAGCTCGTGCGCATTTCTCGGCGCGTAGATCCCAAGCTCGAGGTCTCGGCGATCGCCGATCGCGTCATGAAGGCAGGTGGTCCCGCCTTGCTTTTCGAGAACGTTGGCGGTTCCCCCTTCCCGCTCCTCATCAATGCCTTCGGGTCACGGGCGCGCATGTCGTTGGCGCTCGGCGTCGATGATATCGAAGACCACGCCCGAGCTCTCGCTGAGCTCGTTCAACCCCCGGCGGGGGGGGCCGGAGGCATCGTGCAGTTGGTTCGCAAGTTGCCTGAACTTGCCCACGTTCCGCCACGAGCGGCGGCGAGTGGGGCGTGCCAGCAGATCGTGAGGTTGGGCGGCGACGTCGATCTCGACGAACTGCCGATTCTGACGTCCTGGCCCGGCGATGGCGGTCCGTTCATCACTCTTCCTCAAGTCATCACGCGGGACCCGGAAACGGGGGTGCGCAACGTTGGCTGTTACCGCATGCAGAAAATCGATCGGACCAGTACGGCTCTGCATTGGCAGGTGCACAAGACGGGGGCACGGCATTTTCGGCGAGCGCAAGAGATCGGGGCGTCGCGTCTTGATGTGGCTGTGGCGCTTGGCGGAGACCCGGCGCTCACGTACGCGGCGACCGCGCCGCTTCCCGACGGCATCGACGAATGGATGTTCGCGGGCTTCCTCCGCAAGCGGGCGGTGTCGACCGTCCGCTGCAAGACCATCGACCTCGAGGTGCCGGCCGAGGCCGATTTCGTTCTCGAAGGCTATGTCGAGCCGCGGGAGGACCTCGTGGAGGAGGGTCCGTTTGGCGACCACACGGGCTACTACACGCCGATCGATCGATTCCCGCGATTCCACGTGACGGCCATCACGCGACGGACGGACGCGGTTTATCCGGCGACGCTGGTCGGTCCTCCGCCCATGGAAGACGCGTGGCTCGGAAAGGCTACCGAGAGGATGTTTCTTCCCCTCCTCCGAATGCTGTTTCCGGAGATCGTCGACATGAATCTGCCGGTCGAGGGCGCCTTCCATAACCTCGTCCTTATCTCCATCAAGAAGCAATACCCCCACCATGCCTCTCGGCTCGCCCACGGACTTTGGGGGGCGGGTCAAATGACGTTCTCGAAGGTCATCTGCGTCGTGGATGACGATGTCGACGTGCAGGACGTGCGGCAAGTGGCATGGCGACTTCTCGCAAACCTCGATCCGAAGCGTGACATGGCGTTCGTCGATGGCCCCATCGATCAGTTGGATCACGGCGCAAGCCAATCGCTTTGGGGGAGCAAGACGTGCATCGACGGTACGCGCAAGTGGAGAGAGGAGGGGTACATGCGGGAGTGGCCGGAGCCCTGCCGCATGAGCGAGGACGTCCTGGCTCGGGTGGCTGCCATGTGGCCCGAACTCGGCATCGGGCCGGGACGAATGCAGCCGGTGCCGTCGGCCAACGGAAAGCACGGAGCTTCCACGGTGATCGCGCGCGCGCTGGTCATTGCGCGCGATCTTCTCGGCGTGGGTCGAGCATGAATCGCGATCCGATTCCCGACATCCGCTTACGACGCGGGGAAGAGGCTGTCCACGGAGCGGCCGCGCAAGGGATGTTCGATCGGATCGCGCCGACCTACGACGTGCTCAACCGTGTGTTGTCCGCAGGGGTTGACGAGCGCTGGCGCGACCGCGCCGTCGCAATGCTCGCCGGCGCACCGTCGGGGCCGGTTCTCGATCTCTGCGCCGGAACGCTCGACCTCGCGGCCCGGATCGAGTCGGCGCGCCCCGGCGATCCAATCGTTGCAGCCGACTTTTCGCGCGCGATGCTCGAGGCCGGTCGAGCTAAGGCACCTCGGACCGATCTCGTCGTCGCCGATGCAACCGCGCTTCCGTTTCGAGACGGGGAGTTTTCCGCGGTCGTGTGTGGCTTCGGCATGCGCAATCTGGCGGACCTCGTGCGCGGCACGAGCGAGGTGCGGCGGGTGCTCCGGTCGGGGGGGGTGTTCGTCACGCTCGAGTTGTTCCGGCCGAGTCGCATCGTGACTCGAGCGTTCCATCAAGCCTATGCGCGCATGATCGTGCCGCTGCTCGGAGGTTGGGTCTCCGGCGATCGTGGCGCCTATCGGTACCTCGCACGGAGCATGGCTGGTTTCTTGACGCGCGAGGAGTACGAGTGCGTCTTGAGCCAGGCCGGCTTCGAGCGCGTGTTCGGGTTCGATCTGACGCTCGGCATCGCTTCGATTGTCCGGGCGGAGGTCGCGTAATGAAAAAGAAGATCGTGGTCGGGATCACGGGCGCGAGCGGCGCGGCGTATGCGCGACGATTGCTCTCGGTCCTGAGTGTCCGCGAGGACGTCGAACTCGGCGTTTGCGTGTCGAAGACGGCGCCCGAAGTCTGGGCGCTGGAGTGCGGAGGGGATCTCCGCGAAGCGGTGCCGAAGGCGACATGGGGGCCTCGTGACTACCGGGCGCCGTTCGCGAGCGGAAGTGCGGGCTGGCACGCGATGGTGATCGTGCCCTGCTCCATGGGAACTGCCGCCCGGGTGGCGCACGGCATCTCGGATACGCTGTTGACGCGAGCGGCGGACGTCATGCTCAAAGAGCGGCGCCCGCTCATCGTCGTGCCCCGCGAAACGCCTCTGAGCGTGGTCCATTTGCAGAATCTGCTCGACCTTGCGCGCGCGGGCGCGCTGGTGTTGCCCGCCATGCCTTCTTTCTACGGCAAGCCCACGTCGCTCGATGAAGCCATCGACACGGTGATCGGTCGCGTCCTCGATCACCTGGGTCTCGAGCACCGTCTGGTACGTCGATGGGGTTCCGCGTGAGTGCGCTTGTGGATCGCGCGATCGATTCGGCCGGCCTTGGGGAGGTGCTCATGGCGCGGCGCGACGGTGCGCTCGGCGATGCGGACATCGCGAGGCTTCGCGAAGCCGATTTGCTGGTCCTCGGCGCGCTTGCCGATCGAGTTCGAGCCGACGAGGTTGGCCCCGATGTGCGCATCCACGTCCGCGAACCACCCGCCGAGGTCCCCGCACACTTCACGTTTCCCGACCCCGGTCGCAACCTCACGGGCCTCGAGCTTCTGCGTGAAATCGCGATTGCGCGCGTGACGGGGCCTTTTCGAGCCCGTGTGAGGGTCGATTGGGTGCGATGCGGGATGGAGCTCGCGCAGGTGGCACTCGGGTTCGGAGCCAACGAGCTCGTAGGTACGATTGCCACCAAACGCGGCCTTCCGATCGCCGACGGCGAGCTCGTCGGAGTTGGCAAGAAGAGCCGCCGCGAATCGGCTCAGACGGCCAAACTCAAGGAGCTCGCGGGTTGCATACGCCGCGCCGGCCGGCACCCCGTGGTCGTCGGGCACGAGCACGAGGTCGAATTCATTGACGGCGCGTCCCCTATCCAGGAGAAGACCGGATGATCGAGGCGATCGGCGAGAAGGTCGTGCGCGGCGAGCGGCTCACGTTCGATGACGGGCTCGCCCTGTTCCGGCATCCGGACGTCGTGGCGATTGGACAGCTCGCCAATCGGGTCCGGGAGCGGATGCATGGGGATCGAACGTACTTCAACCGCAACATGCGCATCGAGGTGACCAACGTATGCGTCGCCTCGTGTCTGTTTTGCTCGTTCGCCAAGCTCGAGGAGGGTGCTCCGGGGGCGCGCACCATGAGGCACGAGGACGCGTGGCGGGAGCTCGAAGCGCGCATGGACGATCCACCCGGCGAGATCCACATCGTCAACGGGCTGCATCCGAGCCTGCCATTTTCCTATTACGAGGAGCTTTTGGCCGGCTTCAAACGCATCAAGCCGGACGTTCACTTGAAGTGTTTCACCGCCGTTGAGATTCATTTTTTCGCGCGGCACTTCGGCATGAGCTACGAAGTGGTGCTCGATCGCCTGCGCGCGGCGGGGCTCGACAGCTTGCCCGGTGGCGGTGCCGAGATCTTTCACCCGGAGGTGCGCAGCCGGATCGCGCACGACAAGGCTACCGCCGAGGAGTATCTCGACGTGCACCGTGTCGCGCACGGGATGGGCATGCGAACGAATACGACGATGCTCTACGGTCACGTGGAGACATTCGAGCACAGAGTCGACCACCTCCTGCGGCTCCGCGCATTGCAGGACGAGTCCGGTGGCCAGCAGGCGTTCATCCCCCTTGCGTTTCACCCGGACGGCAACGGGATGCGCAATCTTCCGGCGCCCACGGCAATGGACGCGCTGCGAACGGTCGCGGTCTCGCGTCTCGTGCTCGACAACGTACCCCACGTCAAAGCCTATTGGGTGAGCATGACTCCCGAGGTGGCCCAGATCGCGCTGCGATTCGGCGCGGACGACCTCGACGGGACCATCGTGCACGAGACGATCTACCGGGCCGCCGGGTCGCGTTCGCCGGGTGCCATGACGGTTGCGCAACTGGTGCGGCTTATCCACGAGGCCGGCCGCATTCCAGTCGAGCGCGACAGCCTTTATCGACTCGTGCGCGAGCATCCGCGCGCCTCCGTCGCCGAGGCCGCGCTCAAGGTGCGCGACCGCAACGCTCGCAAGCACCTCGAGGTGTCGTCGTGAAGCAACCTCCGCTGCGTGTGGCCGCCGTTGGCTTTCTCAACGCGCGCCCGCTGTACGAAGGGCTGAACCGGGAGCCTGCTCGCGCTCGAATGCGCCTCGATTGTGGCGTTCCGAGCGAGGTGGCTCGTCGAGTGGCGGAGGACGAAGCCGACTTGGGGTTGATGCCCGTCGCGGCCGCCGCGACCCTCGGCGACTTGCGGATGGTGCGCGGATGCGCCATTGGGGCGAAGGGTGCCGTTCGCAGCATCTTGATCGTGGGCGAGGAGCCCGTCGATGCGCTTGAGGAGCTCGCGATCGACCTGTCTTCGCGCACGAGCGTCGTGCTGGCGCGGTTGATCCTTCGCGCGAGAAATCGAGGGCGCGAGCCGCGCCTGGTGGGCAAAGAATGCCGGGATGCGGTGCAAGGGGTCGCGGGCAAGCGAGGCGCGCTGGTGATCGGCGATCCGGCTCTCGAGATCGAGGGGCGTTTCGCTCACGGGCTTGATCTCGCCCAGGCGTGGCGGGAATGGACCGGGTTGCCCTTCGTGTTCGCGGCATGGTGCGGTCGGGCAGGCGCGCTCTCGGCGGAGGACGAGGACTTCATCGCCGCCGCAAAGATCGCTGGACTCGAGCGGCGCGACCAGATCGCGGACGAGCATGCTGCGCGCACCGGGCTGAAGTCCGCCTCCCTGCGTTCGTATCTGCGAGACGCCGTCCACTACGAGTTGGGCGACGAAGAGCGTCGTGGTTTGGAGCATTTTTACGACAAGGCTGTGCGCGCTGGTTTGTTGCCCGCAGCACGCGTCCGCTTCTTCGACGACGACCGGCGCAAAACGCCCTTGCGTTCGTCGCTCGACACTCTTTTGTCGAGCGCCGCCGCCGGTGATCGGCTGAGCGCCGCCGACGGAGAGCGGCTCCAAGCCGAGGCGTCGTTGTTTGATTTGGGGCTGGCCGCGGATGCAGTGCGGCGACGAAAGCATCCATCCGACGTTGTGACGTACATCGTGGACCGAAACGTGAATTACACCAACGTCTGCACGACGAGCTGCCGTTTTTGCGCGTTTTACAGGCCGCTGGGGCACGCCGAGGCATGGGTTCTTTCGCGCGAAGAGCTTGCGACGAAGCTCCAAGAAGTCGTCGATGCCGGCGGCGTGCAGATCCTCCTCCAAGGCGGCCTGCACCCCGAGCTGCGCATCGAGTGGTACGAAGACCTATTTCGTTGGATTAAGCGCGACTTCGGGCTGGGCTTGCACGCGTTGTCACCCGAGGAGATTTTGCACATCGGCCGCCTCGAGGGTCTGACTGTCCGAGGTGTACTCGAGCGGCTCCACGCCGCAGGCCTCGATAGCGTCCCAGGCGGCGGAGCGGAGATTCTCGTCGACCGCGTGCGGCGAAAGATCGCGAAGGCGAAGTGCAGCAGCGACCAATGGCTTGGGGTCATGCGGGTGGCTCACCACATGGGCCTGCGTTCGAGCGCAACGATGATGTACGGCACGGTCGACACCGCGCGCGATCGGATCGGTCACCTCGTCAAGGTTCGCGATCTTCAGGACGAGACCGGGGGGTTCACGGCGTTTTTCTGTTGGGACTTCCAGCACGAACGCGGAACTCGCATCGAATCCGGTGACACCGGCACGGTGCTTTATCTGCGTCAGCAGGCCGTAGCGCGTATCATGCTCGACAACGTAGATCACGTTGGCGCGTCCTGGGTGACGCAGGGTCCGGAGGTGGGTCAGGTGGCCCTCCGCTTTGGCGCGGACGACTTCGGTAGCGTGATGTTCGAAGAAAATGTGGTGTCGAGCGCGGGGACCACGTTCTGCATGAACGCGGCGGCGATCGAGCACCGCATCCGCGCGGCCGGCTTCAAGGCTGCGCGGCGGAACGTACACTACGCGTGGCTCACCACGCCGTCTTGAGGCTGGCTCGGATGCGCGCCGTACACGCCGAAGCTGTCGTCACGGGCGACGGGAACGCGATCCGTGACGCCGCCGTCGTCGTCGATTCCCGCGGTGAGGTCGTCGACGTCGGTCCTGCCGCCGAAGTTCTCCCACGGCACGGTGGCATTGATGTCGAGCGAGCCCGCGGCGTGTTGCTGCCGGGGCTCGTCAACGCGCACACCCATCTGGAGCTGAGTGCTCTGCGCGGGCGCGTGCCCGGAGGTGCGGGTTTTGTTCCCTGGGTGGAGCACCTCATCGGGGCGCGGATCGAGTCGCATCCGGAAGAGGACGCGGACGCGATTGAGCGTGCAGTCGATGAGCTCGATGCGTTCGGCACCGTTGCCGTCGGCGAGGTGACGAATTCGCTTGGAGCCGTCCGAACGCTGGCTCGCCGAGGTTTCATTGGTTGCATATTCCACGAAGTCTTCGGTGTCGATGCCGCTTCCGTCGAACGGCGAGTCGCAGCGCTGCCTCGCATTCTCGAGGAGCGCGTTGGCGAATGGCCGTCGTCGCAACTGGCCTATGCACCCAGTCCGCATACCCTTTACACGACACATGAGAGCGTCGTACGCCGTCTTGTAAAGCACGCGCGCGAAAGCAACGCGCGCGCGAGCGTGCATCTCGCCGAGCACGCGCCCGAAAGGCGCTTTCTCGAACACGGGGACGGTCCCATCCGGACCTGGTACGAACAGCGGCTGAAACTGCGTCCAGAGAGCATCCAATGGCCGGGCAAGGCTCCCGTTGCGCTTGCGGATGAGTGGGGCGTGCTCGCCTCGCATGTGATCTGCGTGCACCTGACCGATGCGCGTCCGGACGAACTCGACTTGGTCGCTCGGCGAGGTGCGCCGCTCGTGTTTTGTCCGCGCTCGAACCTGTTCATCGAGACACGGCTGCCCCCTTTGCTCGCCGCGCGCGCTGCGGGAATCGTCGCGGCACTGGGCACCGACTCGCTGGCCTCGAACGGTTCATTGGACGTGCTCGCCGAAGCGCGCGCGCTGTCGGATCGGTTTCCGACCGTGCCCGCGACGGAGCTCGTGCGCATGGCCACCTGGGAGGGCGCCCGCGCGTTGGGTCTGCCGGGCATTGGCCGCATCGCACGTGGCGCGCACCCCGGCATCTTCCTTATCGAAGGGCAACCGGACGGGGACCCGTGTGCATTCGTCCTTGCCAACGTGCGAGCGTCGCGCCGTTGGATCGCGCGCCGATCGGAGAGCGCAGGATGAATGTCTTCGCGCGACTCCGAACGTACGCCTCGCTGGTCGCGTTTGCGCACACGGTCTTCGCGATGCCCTTCGCCGCAAGTGGCCTCGTGCTTTCGCTGGCCGTACCGCACCAACCCCTGACGGCCTGGCGAATTGCGGAAATGGTCGTGTGCATGATTTGTGCGCGCACGAGCGCGATGGCATTCAACCGTTGGGTGGACCGCGACGTGGATGCCCAGAACCAGAGGACCCGAGGGCGGCATCTGCCGACCGGGACGGTCCGTCCAGGGGAAGCGCTCGCGCTCTCGGTCCTCTGCGCGATCGGCTTTCTCGGGGTCGCCGCATGGCTTGGTTTCTGGCCGGGCGTTCTTGCGCCTGCCGTGCTGGCGATCCTGCTGGGGTACTCGTACGCGAAGCGATTCACGTGGGGAGCGCACGCGTGGCTCGGCGTCGCGCTCTCCTTGGCGCCAGGAGGCGTGTGGATAGCCATGGGGGCGCGGCCCGACACCGGCATTCTGCTCCTCATGGCCGGGGTGGTGACTTGGCTGCTAGGCTTCGACGTCCTCTACTCCCTCCAGGACGAGGCGTTCGACCGCCAGGCACGGCTGCACTCGATTCCAGCCAGGTTCGGCATGCGCCGTGCGCTGGATATCAGCGCGGCTGCTCACGTCGTTACGATCGTGGCCTTCGCGGGCTGTGGGTTCGCGCTCCATCGTGGTGTCCCCTACGGTTTCGGAGTCGCCACGTGCGCGGGATTGCTCGTGTACGAGCATTGGCTCGTGCGGCGACGGGGGCTTTCGGTTATCGACCGTGCATTTTTCGACGTCAACGCATGGGTCAGCGTCGCCTTCTTCGCCCTCGTTGCGATGGACGAAGTGGCACGCCGATCGAGCTAAATCGTTTCCGACGGGCTGCAGCGCTAGTGCGTCGAACACTTCATCAAGCACATCAGGTCGCCGTTGCAACCGCAGTCGCTCCCGGCCTTCTTGGCAGGAGGCTGGGCCGGAGCTGGTGCCGCGACAGTTGCCGTGTCGCCAGCCGCAGGGCTGACGCCTGCCGGTCTAGAGGGTGCCGCTGCATGGATCATGGCACCGCCGCCTCCGGGGTAAGCCTTTGGCTTAGGGGACGCGGAGGCCGAAGAAGCTGCGGAAGCGGACGGGCTTGCGCCCGCCGCCGCCGTTCCAGATTCCGCGGGGGCGCTCGCGGTCCCGGTCGGAGCCGTGATCGCGGACCCGGTCGGGCTCGCGGCGGCGACGCTGCCTCCGCCGGCGATTTTGGTACCAATCGCGATGCCGGCGCCCAGAAGGAGAGCAACGAGCGCGCCGCCGCCGACGACCAGTGGCAAGCGGCTTTTCGGCCGGTCGCCGAGCGGTGATGCGACCGTACTGGCCGGCACACCGAGTGGCGGCATGGCGCCGAGCGGGGGCGAAAACAACGCGGCGTCCGCCATCCCGACGGGCGGCCGCATGGATTCCGTCTTCGCGGCCAACGCTTTGAGGTCGATGAGACCCGAGTCGTCATCGGCAGCGGCTTCCGCTCTGTCCGCCGTTGCGCGATGTTCCGCCGTCTTCGTGAGAACGGCGAGAGAGAACAGAACGGAGTTCTCGTTGCGCTCGCCGGGACGTTTGCCGGACCCGTCATCGAGCATCGCGATCGTGGGGCCTTGGCTTGCCGCCACGGCGGTTTCGGGAAATCCGCGCAACTCGTCCGGGCTGATCTTGGAGGCGAAGAGATCGCGGGCGCGGGTTTCGCGTTTCACGACGGCCGCCCTCTTCGGCTCAGTCCGGGCCGTTGTGGTTTCGGGCGCTGTCGTCGACGGCTCGGATGCGTCGGCTGCCGCTCGTGAATCGTACACACGCGTCGCGTCGTGGCCGTCGTCCTCTTCGGCGGCACCCGCCTGCGCCGGAGCCGCAGCGTACGCGGCGTGAGGGTCGTGTGCGAACCCATTGTTGGGCACGGCGCTCGAGGGTGGCGGCGCTTGGACGGGCGGCTCTGGGATCTGGAGCGCGGAGACAACCGCGTCAACCTCAGCGAGCGCCTTCCAGTCGTCCATCCCGTCGGTCCAGATGAAGGTGTCTTGGGTGACGACCGCCGAGTTGTACGCGTCGACGAGCTCCTCGAGGCTCATGGTTCGCTGATCGTTCTCTGCGACGTTGACGTGCCAGGGCCGAGGCTCGGCAGCTTCCCGCTTGCCTTCGCCCGACGGGCGACTGCCGCCGCTCGGCACCGCCGCCACCGATCCATTGGCCGCAGCCTGACCTGCCCCATCGACGACGATGGTCGATCCACACTTTCGGCAACGGATCTTGACGATCTTGCCTTGGACCTTCTCGTCGGCGACGTTGTACTTGGACTGGCACGACTTGCAGGTGATCTTCATGTGAGCCCGATTGGTGCGTAGCAGTGTACCTCGATGGCCGTTTTCCCGCCTGCTTTTGAGCCACGGGAAGAGCGCGGGAGCGCCGGCGGCGGTGGCCATCGAGTTGGACGACGGCTGTCACACCGTCGTGGTGCGTCCGGCGACGCACCGCTCCGCGGCGTGGAGGCCGGCGGCTGGAGCGGGATCGCCGCCGATGTGATCGAGATCCCAGTCGGCTCGGCTGAGTCGGAGCTACTTTCTCGACGCCCCTCTGAGATCGTCACCGCGCAGGAATGTGGCCTCGCCCTGGAATTTCGCGGCGAGCATCGTGCCTTGCGGCTCCGCGCCGGTTGCGGCTGCGGGGGAAGGCTCGGCGGCGGGTGACCGGAAGAACATCGCGACGCGCTGTTCAAGCGTCGCTTTGCGTGGCAGAAACTCGCCACGCACGAGCTCCATTTCCCCTTGTGCCTGTCCATCGAACTGCTCGAGCGTCCCACCTTTCGGCACGCCTTGGAGCTGCGTTTCTTTCGTCACGGCATAGACCTGTGTGCTGAGCGTCAGGCTGACCCGTTCTCCCTCGATGCCCTTTACGCGGAACGCACGGTAAGCGATGACATCCACCCCCCACCATGGCATTCGCGTTTCGGCGATCCACTGAGCGCCAACGCCAACTGCCTTCGACGGTAACGGTACGAGCAGCAGAACCAGCGCCTCCGCGGCGTTTTTGGCCATTGTCTCGAGATCGGGACGAGTCGCTTTGCCAAGGAGGACCTGCTCTTCGCTCGTGCGTCCGTCGGGTGTGACTTTCACCCGGAGCTCCGTCCCCTCGAGCGACGCAATTTCCCTTTCGGTCCCGGGTGGAAGCTGGCCGTATTGTTCCTTTGCGGGAATCGCCTTGCGGATGTCCGCCACGAGCCAGTCGCCGCCGCTGTCCTCCTTCTTGGCAGGTCCGAGGGCTAAGGTCAGGTCCACCGTCGGCAAGGCCGCGCGGGGCCCCATTTGCGTGGCAACTTCGAGGATTGCGTTTCCGTATGACAGCCTGCGGGTCGCATCGGATGGTGCATTCGTCGGCGCGGCCAAGTTCACCCGCGGTTCGTCACCGTCGCTGACGAGATCGACAGTCGTCGACGTGCCCTTCGGGTGGCGTTGATCTGCGGCGCCGGCCGCGAACACCCCTTGAGCCGGGGGTCCGCGATCGGCCGCCGAGGAAGACGCGGCCGCGGCCTGCAGGGCTTTCTCCAGTTTCGGATCGGCCGTTGCATATTTGCCGGCCCCCGCGTCCGTGCGCGCGGACCCCTCCGAAGACGGCTGCTTTTTCTCTTCGCACGCCACGCTGAGGACCATGATGGTTGCGGCCTGGACGATGACCGGCAGACTGCGAATCGAGCGGCGCATAGCCGCTCATTTACCATACGCGGCTCGGACCACACGCCGCTCGCAATCGAGCGGGCTCCGCGCTGACTCAGGCGCAACCGACACGTCGTGTCACGCGCGCGCGGGGCTGCAACCTCCCCCTATCCTCGGTGGGGCGCGTCCACCGGGCCGTCCCGCGCCTCGCGCCAGGTCCGGGCCGTACCTTCCATCAAGCCTCGGTCGGAGCCCCAACGGGGCACGCGATGCCCGTTCCGCCCGATCCGCAATAGCCGCTCGGGTTTTTCGCCAGGTATTGCTGATGGTAATCCTCCGCGTAATAGAAGTCCCCCGCGGACGAAATCTCGGTCGAGATGGTGCCGTACCCCGCGTCCTTCAGTCGCTGTTGATAAGCGTCGCGTGAGCGGGCGGCTGCGATGCGTTGAGGCTCGTCGGAAACATAAATGGCCGATCGATATTGGGTTCCGACGTCGTTTCCCTGCCGCATTCCCTGCGTCGGATCGTGGCTTTCCCAAAAGACGCGCAAGAGCTCTTCGTACGCGACCTTGGCGGGGTCGAAGACGACGCGAACGACCTCGGCGTGGCCCGTTTTTCCCGTGCACACTTCGCGATAGGTGGGGTTGGGCGTGGCGCCGCCCGCGTAGCCGACTTGGGTCGAGAAGACGCCCGGGATCTGCCAAAAGTCCTTCTCGGCGCCCCAAAAGCAACCCATTCCGAAGATTGCGAGCCGCAAATCAAGCGGAAACGGCGGGATGGTGGGCGTGCCCAAGACGACGTGACGGTCGGCCACTCGCACGCGTTGAGGACGGCCTGGCAGGGTGTGTTCGGCGGGCGTCACGGTCGACTTTCTAGTTCGTGTGGGGAGGCCAGCGTAGCCGTTAGCTCTCCTTAGCGCGCGGGCGCCTGGGGGCAAACCGAACGAGGACGGGCGCTGTACGAGCGGGCTCGGCCGCCGAGAACTCCAATCCGCGGTTGGCTCTCGCTTTTGCCGTTGGGGGGACCCGTGCGCGTGGGAGAGCTGCCGGGCCTCATGGCACGACCACTGTGGGACACGATGGCGTCGGTGGAGTTCGAAGGGGGGGATTGACGCGCGCCCTCTCCGGCCTTCCCCACGCGGCGAGCAAGGCGAAATGCTCGAAGGCGCACGGGGTCACCTCCGCAGAACGGACGTCGTCCGCGCGCATCTCGAGGCCACGGGCGATCTGTGAATCGCGGCGATCCCAATCCGTTCGCCCCGGGCCCGCACTCCAGCGACCCGGCAGTGAGCCGAGCCAGACCGCGGCGGCGGTCACGACGCAGACCGCGCCAGCCAGCCGAAGGCGGGATGGAACGGTGCGCGCTGCGAGCGCGGTCGAGTCGGTACCGATGCCTGCGACGACCCACCAGACGGGCGAAAGAGCTCTCGCCGGGTGGTGGGTGGGCGCCCCATCGCGTACGTCGCCGATGACGAGAAACGCGACAATCGCCACGATGGCAACGACCGTCCAGCCCCATCGCGCGCGCAACGAGGCGTCGACCGAGAGAGCCCAAAGCCCAACCGCGGCGAGCCCCGCCAACTCCGGCGTCTCGACGGCGAGACTGCGTGGGAAGTCGAGCAACTTGTCCCGCACAGGAATCTCCGCGGCACCGATGGCGCGCCGAAACGCGCTGACGCGAACGAGAAAATGCAGCGGATTGCCGTGCGCGTACGCGTTCCAGACCATCCACGAAACGGGGCCGGAGATGGCAATCAAAGCACATGCCACCTCACGAACAGCGGCGTGGCCGGAAGAACCGCGAGCCCGGGCGAGACACAGCGTCGCGAAGACAGCGGCCGCAGGCCAGGCCTCGTAGCGCGACAGCGACGTGACCAGGAGCGCCCCGGCCGCCGCCGGACGCGCTCGATCGCTTGTCATGCCCAACAGTGCGGCTGCGACGAGCGCTCCCGTCCAACCCTCCGGAACCGTCGCCGCGCCGAGCCATGCGTTCCACGGCAGCACCATCGCGACGGCCGTTCCGGCCCATGCCACGGCGCGCTCGACGCGTACGGCGCGCATCGCGAGATACGGGGCGGCAACGCACGCGGTGCCCATGGCGATCGCAAGGGCGCGCGCGACCCCTAGGGTTCGCCCGAGCAGGATCATCGCACCGCCCTCGATCCAGAAGGGCAACGGCAACCAGCTCGTTCCGCTCGGGTCGAGTCGCGGCGCGTGAGCGAACTGTTCCGAGATCACGGTGCGGGCGTAATCGTCGTCCGAGACGTGCGAGAAGCCGCTTCGGAGCACGTAGACGCTGACGGCCAGTTTGAGCGCATAGAGCAGCGCAACGTCGAGGAAAACGTTGCGCGTGCCGCGCTCGTCTGTGGGCTGAGCGCGGACGTCGCTCGTCACTTTCCGTCGGCGCCGGGAGCCCCTTCGGGCGCCGCACTGGCCTTGGGCTTGGCCCTAATTCGCGTGCCCTCGTTACCTTTCCCTTTACGCTGCTCTTCGACGATGCGTTGCTTCATCGCACGGTCACCCGAGGAGGACAAGTAGGCCAGCGAGACGCTCGTCAGCATGAAAATGGCCGCACATACGGCCGTCGCGCGGGTGAGAATGTTGCCGGCTCCTCGCCCGCCGAAGACTTGCTGCGTGGCTCCGCCGCCGAACGCGGCGCCCATTCCCCCGCCTTTGCCTTGCTGCAAGAGGACCACAAACATCAAAAAGCAGCAGACGAAGATATGGACGATGTCGAGCAGGGTGATGACCATGGCGAGTGAGCCTCGATGACTAGCGCAATTGCGATCGGGTCACTTCTGGCCGGGCTAGCGCGCTGCGATCGATTCGGCGGCACGAGCGATGGGACCGAAGTGTGCAATGTCGAGACTCGCCCCGCCGACCAGCGCGCCGTCTATGTCCGGAGCGCCCAGTAGATCGACCGCGTTGTCAGGCTTCACGGACCCACCGTAGAGGATGCGAGTCCGATCCGCGAGAGCCGCGGAGGAACCTCTCAGCCACGAGCGGATGGCCTGATGGACCTCTTGCGCCTCGGCCGGCCCGGCGTTTTTCCCGGTCCCAATCGCCCACACCGGCTCATACGCGATGGCGACCCCGATTGCGGCGTCCGCAATCACGCCGAGGAACGCTCGAACCTGCCGCTCGACCACTTCGAGGGTACGTCCGGCGTCGCGTTCCTGCAGCGTCTCGCCGACACAAGCGATCGGCACCAAACCGTGTCGCAGAGCGGCAGCGACTTTCTCGGCGACGAAGGCGTCCGTTTCGCGGAAGTGCTGCCGCCGTTCGCTGTGGCCTACGATGACCCAGCGGCAACCGGCAGCGACCAACATCGGCGCACTGACTTCGCCCGTGAAGGCGCCCGAATCCTTCGGGTGGAGATTTTGCGCCGCAATCTGAACACGACTTCCATCGCATTCGTGAGCGCAAGCAGCAAGGGTGGTGAACGCTGGGGCGATCACCAGGTCGACGCGGGGGACCGCCGCCGCGAACCGCACCACGGCCATCGCGAGGTCCACCCCGGTTGGCCCTCCATGGTGCATCTTCCAGTTACCCGCAACGAGCGGGCGACGGTCGCGATTCAAGTGCCCCCCGACGAGCGCAGCACTTCGATGCCCGGCAGCTTCTTGCCTTCAATGAGCTCGAGCGATGCGCCGCCACCCGTCGATATGTGTTTCATCTTCTTCGCAACGTCGCCTCCCGCTGCGTTCACCGCCGCGGCGCTGTCGCCCCCGCCGACAACGGTAAACGCACGCGAATCCGCCATCGCACGGGCGACGGCGAACGTCCCGTTTGCGAAGGGATCCTTCTCGAAAAGCCCCATGGGCCCATTCCAGAATATGGTTTTTGCGGCAACGAAGGCCTTCGAAAACAAGTCGACGCTTTTCGGTCCAATGTCGAGCGCCATCGTGCCCTGCGGCACCTCGTCCACACTCACCGTCCGTCCACTGATGGCTGCGGTGCTTGCGGCGACGACGACGTCGACCGGAAGAAGCACCTCGACCCCTCGCTCTCGTGCCTTGTCGAGCAACGATCTTGCCAGTGGCAGCTTGTCCGCTTCGACGAGCGACGCCTGCATGTTCTTGCCGCGCGCAGTAAGAAACGTGTTCGCCATCGCTCCCCCGATGACGAGTGAACTGACTCGCTCGAGGAGCGACTCGACGACGGCGATCTTGTCGCTGACCTTGGCCCCCCCGAGCACCGCGACGTACGGCTTTTCCGGTGTCGTGATGATCCGGCCTAGCGACGCGATCTCCTTTTCGAGCAAGAACCCGCAGCCGCGGTCACGGAAAAGCTTGGCGAGTCCGTGCACGCTCGCGTGGGCTCGGTGGACCGAACCGAACGCGTCGTCGACGTAAGCATCGGCCAGCGACGCGAGATCGCGGCAGAACGCCTCGTCGTCCTTCTCCTCTTCGGAGTGAAAGCGGAGATTCTCGAGCAGGCACACTTGGCCGCCCCGTAAATCGTAGACGACCTTTTTCGCGGAGTCCCCGATGCAATCGTCGGGCAGCGATACCTCCTGTCCGAGCAGCTCGGCGAGGCGCTTGGCGCAAGGCTCGAGGCTGAACTTGGGGTCGGGTCCCTTCTTCGGACGGCCCAGATGGCTTGCGCAGACGAGCCTTGACCCGCGTTCGACCGCGTGCCGGATGGTCGGAAGAGCCTCGCGGATGCGAGAGTCGTCGGTGATCGTGCTGCCATCGAGCGGCACATTGAAGTCGACGCGCAAAAATACGCGCTTGTTCTCGATAGGAAGGTCCCGGATGGTCCGGATCCCTTGCAACGGGTTGGTCATGGGCGACGAGGTCTCCGGTTCAGAGCTTCGAAGCGACGAGCTGAGTCAGTTCCACCATCCGATTCGAGAACCCCCACTCGTTGTCGTACCAAGAAAGGATCTTTGCGAACTTGTCGCCGAGTACCTGCGTCAACGTCGCGTCGAAGATCGACGAATGGGGGTCACCGATGAAATCGCCCGACACGAGCGGGATGTCGATGTAAGCGAGAATTCCCTTCATCGGACCTTCGGACGCGGCCTTCATGGCTGCGTGGATGGCGTCCTTCGTGAGGGGCCGCTCGGACTCGAAGGTCAGATCGATCACACTAACGTCCGCCGTCGGCACGCGCATCGATTGCCCGTCGAACTTTCCCTTCAGCTGGGGGATGACCTCCGACAGGGCTTTCGCTGCGCCAGTCGTTGACGGAATCATGTTCACGGCGGCGGCGCGGGCCCGACGCAAATCGCCCTTGCGGTGGGGGATATCGAGCACGGCTTGGTCGTTCGTGTACGAGTGGATGGTGGTCATCAAACCGCGCTCAACCCCGAAGGTGTCGAGCAACACCTTCGCCACGGGGGCAAGACAGTTGGTCGTGCACGAGCCGCACGAGATGATGGTGTGCTTCGCCGGATCGTAGGCCTCGCTGTTTACGCCCAAGACCACCGTCGCATCCTGCCCTTTGGCTGGCGCGCTGATGACGACCTTCTTCGCACCGGCGCTCAGGTGGGCCACCGCCTTTTCCCGGTCCGTAAAAAGGCCGGTGCACTCCAGAACCACGTCGACGCCCAAGTCCCTCCACGGCAGCTTCGCGGGGTCCTTCTCCGCCACGACTTTGGGACGAAAAGTGCCAAAGTCGATCGTATTCTCCAGGGCCTTGGACGGGTGCTCCGCGCGGCCATGAACACTGTCGTAATTGTACAGGTGCGCGAGGGTCTTCGCGTCCGTGAGGTCGTTGATCGCGACGAGGTCGAGATCCTTCACCTTGCGCTCGGCGATTGCACGCACGATGCACCGGCCGATGCGGCCAAACCCGTTGATGGCGATCTTGGTGGACATGATTGGGCTGCTCCTCAGCTGAGGAACCCAACGCTAGTCCCGCCGTTGTCGCCGGGCAAGGCATGGCCCCGCCAGTTTTTGCCGATCCCGCCGCCCCGGATGGGTGATCGTGTGAAGTGCGGGGGACTTTGGTGCCGTGGAGTGGGTTGGCGTTAGCTCCCGCTCGTTGCCGGTTTGGGCGGGCCACCGAAGATGCTCGCGACGCGACGCTTCTCCTTGCTCGCCTTGTCCTTTTCGGCATACGTGGGGATGATCACGCGATCCCGCTTCGGCAGCTCGCGGCCCTCGAGAACCGCATGGATCTCTTCGGCGTCCAGCGTTTCGCGCTCGATGAGCAAATCAGCGAGCCGCTTCAGGGTCTCCCGGCTCGTCGTGAGCAGGTCCTTCACCCGGATGTACTGCCGCTGCACGATCGCACGCACCTCCTGATCGATCTCCTGGGCGGTCTGTTCGGAGTAATCCTGCGTACGTTGCGCGTAATCGCGGCCCAGAAAAATGGATTCTTCTTTCTTGCCGTAAGCGAGTGGCCCGAGCTTTTCGCTCATTCCCCATTCGCAAACCATCTTGTGGGCGATCTCAGTCGCCTTCTCGATGTCGTTGCCCGCGCCGGTGGTCATGCGCCCGAACACGATCTCTTCGGCGATTCGACCTCCTAGGGCGACCGCGATGCTGCTTTCGGCCTGCTCCCTCGAAAGGTTGTGCCGATCGTCTTTCGGCAAATACCACGTCACCCCGAGGGCCGGGCCACGTGGAATGATCGTCACTTTGTGCACCGGGTCGTGGTGAGTGATCAGAACGGAGATGAGCGTGTGCCCGGCCTCGTGAACGGCTGTGGTGCGCTTTTCGTCATCGCTGATGACCATAGAGCGCCGTTCGGTCCCCATGTAGACCTTGTCTTTCGCCAGTTCGAAGTCCGCCATGTTGATGGCATCCTTGTCTTGGCGCGCGGCGAGAAGCGCGGCTTCGTTGACGAGATTTTCGAGGTCTGCACCGGAGAACCCGGGCGTTCCGCGCGCGAGTACCTCGAGGTCGACGTCCGGAGACAGTGGCGTCCGTTTGGCGTGGACACGCAGGATCTCCTCGCGGCCACGGACGTCCGGGCGCGGCACCGTGATCCGGCGGTCGAAGCGACCCGGGCGGAGAATCGCGGGATCGAGCACGTCAGGTCGGTTCGTGGCGGCGATGATGATGACGCCGTCGTTCGATTCGAAGCCGTCCATCTCCACGAGCAATTGGTTGAGCGTCTGCTCTCGTTCGTCATGGCCACCGCCGAGGCCGGCGCCACGATGGCGCCCCACGGCGTCAATTTCGTCGATGAAGATGATGCACGGGGCGTGTTTCTTGCCTTGCTCGAAGAGGTCACGAACGCGGCTCGCGCCAACGCCGACGAACATTTCGACGAAGTCGGAGCCGGAGATGCTGAAGAATGGAACACCCGCCTCCCCCGCGATCGCACGCGCAAGCAACGTCTTGCCGGTTCCAGGGGGACCGATCAGGAGCACTCCCTTCGGGATGCGTCCGCCAAGTCGCTGGAACTTCTTCGGATCCTTCAGAAACGCGATGATTTCTTCGACTTCGTCCTTGGCTTCGTCGATCCCCGCCACGTCCGCGAAAGTGACTTTGTTCTGCGAGTCACTCAGCATGCGCGCCTTCGCCTTGCCGAACGACATCGCTTTTCCACCGCCGGCCTGCAGCTGGCGCATGAACAAAAAGAACATGATCCCGATGAACAGCATCGGAAGCAGCGTCACGAGCGTCGATGACCAGAACGGGGTCGAGTCCTCCTTCTCGAAATAAATCTTCAGCTTACCGTCCTTGCCGAGGGGATTGTTCTCCAGGTCCTGGACGAGCGCTTCGTCAGCCACTGGGCCCAGCGTCTCCATTTGCTGGCTTTTCCCATCGACGACGTGCGTGAACGTGTACTCGTGATCTTTGACCCGAACGTCGGTCACCTGCCCTTGGTGCACCCAGGACGAAAATTCCGTGAAGCTTACCTGCTGTTTGCGCTCGCTTGGTTGAAGGACGTTCCATATCGCCAGGAACATCACGATCAAAAGTACCCACAGCAGAAGTGTCTTGTGCGATTGCTTCACGTAGACCTCGTCTCGGTTCGGCCGGCGCGAGAGAGGATGCTCACCGCAAACCTCCCGGACGTCATCAGTCTAATACCTAAGATGCGTAACATCGAGAGACGGTCGCATCCAGCCCGAGTGGGGTAAATTGCCCCCATGGCTCGAGCGCGCGTGTCCTCCCCGTGCTTTGTGAGCGCCTCGGCGATTTGGGTCAACCTTTCGTGGCGCAAAGTTCGTCCGCGAGTGCACATAAGTGCTCGACTGCGCGGGGGTTAAGGCGCTCGAGAGCCGGGAGAATCTCATGCCGGACGCGCACGCGAAGGAAGCGTGGATCTCGATTCGACGGATCGACGCAGTGGGGAATTTGATGTCGGGTCACGTGGGATTCGATGTCCGATCGTCGGGCGCGGATGGCGGGTCGAACTCGGTCTCCGTCGCGGGGCGGAAGTGCGGCCAGGCCGCGATAGCCCGTTCCACGTAACATGCGCATCAGGATCGTTTCGGCGCGATCATCGGCGTGATGGCCCGTCGCGATCCGACTGGCGCCCGCCCGAACCGCCGCGCTCCGAAGCGCCTCCCAGCGCTCGGCTCGCGCTCGAGCTTGCAAGTTGCCTCCGGGTGCGATCCTCAAGCGTGTGCGCTCGAACGGAACATCCAACGAATGCGCGAAGATTTCCGCGACGTCCAGCTCGTGCGCACTCTCCGACCTCAGTCCGTGATCGACGCCATGCGCAAATAGGCCGAACGCAAGGCTCCTGCGGAGACCGGAGAGGACGTGCAAAAGGGCCATGGAATCGGGTCCGCCGCTAACCGCGATCAGCAGGGTCGCCCCCCGTGGAACGAGATCGCGCTCGCGGAGCGCCGCTCGCACAAGCGTGGCTAAGGTGGGAGGATGGGAGCGGGCCAAATACGGCGTTCCTCGCTTCAGCCGAGCTCGAACGTCTTGCAGAGCTCGATGGCGACCCCCTCCAGCGCGTCCCGGCGGGGCGCCGGCACGTAACCAAGCGAGCAGCAGGCGAGGGCGTCGTCGAAATGGCCGCAATCCTCGCACGCGAACCGGAAGGCAAACCGAAGAGCTTGCCTCCGGAGTCCTTCGTCGACGAGGGTCTTCACGGCTTCCGCCGATCCAGCGCGACCACGGCCTCGACATGGCTGGTTTGGGGAAACATCTCGAAGGTCGTGGCCGATCGGACGGCGTAGGCGCTCTCCAGGACGGCAAGGTCGCGCCCGAGAGTGGGCGCGTCGCACGAGACATAGACCACATGCTTGACGCGCGAGGTCAAGAGCCGTCGAGCGACGTCGTGGGCCCCCGTTCGGGGCGGATCGAGCACGACAAATTTTGTCGCGGAGTTCCACGTGTGATGAGCGGCGTCGGCTTCGATTACCGAGGCGCGCAGACCGCGTGCGGCCAGATTCGCACGCGACGCTTGGCATGCGGCGCCATTGGCTTCGACGCATTCGAGAATGCCCACTTGGTCCGCCAAGAGGACGCTCAGGTTGCCCGAGCCGGCATAGAGCTCGACCGCTCGGTCCACACGGCAGGCGGCCACGTGGTCCGCGATGTGGCGGACAAGAGCTGCATTGGCCATGGCATGCGCTTGGGCGAAGCCCCCGGGCGCCAAGCGAAGGGGCAGACCGTCCGCGGCAGTCGTCCAGGGGGTCGGGTCCCCGATGCGAGCCGGGCGCGTCGCGCCATCGATGGCGATCAACGCGCCCGCAAGCCGGCCGGCGGCGACGTCCCGCTCCAAACGGCCGAATACGTTCGCAGCGAGTTCTCCGGTCCACCGGATGTGAAGGACCGGGCGGCCGTTGTCGCCCCGTGCGAGCTGGACGGCCCCTTGACCCACGGACCCCTCGAATAGCCCGCACAAACTGCGTCTCGTCAGTTCAAGGACCGGCTCGAGAATGGCGCAGTCCTCGACCTCGACGGGATCGCGCGTCCCCGCTTCGTGAATCCCCACGATGACGCGGCCGCCGCGCGGACACCGCACGTGGATGCGCGCCCGCGACCGGTACCGCAATCCTTGGACAGCAGGCGTCCATGCAATCGGGATGTCGCGAAACTCGAGGGGTAGTGCCGCGCGTACATGTTCGGCATGAATGCGTGCTTGGGCGGTGAGCGACAAGTGCATCCAGTCGCAGCCGCCGCAACGGTCGGCCCAGGCGCAAGCCGGCGCGACGCGATCGTTCCCGCTCGCCAGCAGCTGGAGCAAGCGCCCCCGCGCGGGACGCGTCGACAGGTCCGCCTCCAAGCGCGCGCGGTCTCCCGGGGCGGTGCGCGCAACGAAGATGGCTCGCCGTTCGCCATGGACGTCGGCGTGCGCCACCCCGTCGCCGCCGGGTGCCAGCGATCCGATCGTTGCTTCCAAGGCCAACGGACGGGGGGTACGCATGCGTCAAGGAAACGGCTGCGCGGGCTGGCCGTTCTCGAAATAGAAGCGGAAGTACCCCGTAAGGTGCCCTCGGCAACGCGGAGGCGGACCAATACCGCCGGGACAGACCTCGCGGGGATCGGCGAAATACAAATCGAACTGAGCGTCGCTGAGGCGCTGCTGCGCGTCGGTCTCTGCGGGGTTGCCGTCGAACAGGCTGCTAAACACGATGGTGCTCGTCCCCGTTGGCGACGAAGGACCGGCCTCGCCCCTACCCGGTTCGGTCGCAAGCGCGGCACCGCCCTCGGAGGCGTTCGTGTTGGCGGCAAGGGTGCCGTCGAGATCCGCGTCGGTGACGACCTCCGCGTCCGAACCGACTATCGCGGGCGCGCCGCACGGTAAGGCCTCTCCGCCTTGCGACTCCTCGCAACTGGCGCCGTCGGACAACGAGACTGCGGACATCGCGTAAAGGGCCACATTCTGGGTGCGGCACGAGGCGTTCAAATAAAGCGATGCGTGCACGATCGACGGGTTGGCCACGGCTTGGACCGGTACACCGGGAGGCGTCACTCCGGCCGGTAGCCCGACCACCAGAGTTTGCCCAAGCAGGCTCGGACGCGGGCTGCCGTCCGACGCGGGATCTCCGCGGATTTCGCCCGCATCGTCCACGAGGAAGGCGATGCCATCGCTGAAGGTCTCGTAGTCGCCTCCATTTTGAATGCGAATCTGCATGGCGTCGCCCGGCGACGACGGGACGGCAGCGAAGAAATCCGGATGGAGATTGAAGCTCCCGGTCCAGCAGTCGAAGACGTCGAGCGTTCCACTGGCGGCCCCCGTCCCCTCGCCTTGGGTACAGGACGGCGCAAAAGCGACCGCAAGCAGGGCGACAAGCGCGACGCTCACCCAGGAGGCGCGAGAGCTCACGCCGAAGAAGGTAGCGTAGACGCTGCGTCGGCGGCACTGTCGTTCATGGCTGCGGCGATGCGCCCTCCGCCGAGCACGCGGTCGTGTGCATAGAACACGGCGACTTGGCCGCGTGACACCGCCCGAACAGGCCTGTCGAACACGACACGCGCGCCCCCGTTCGGCAATGGCTCGACGAGGGCGTCGTCCCCGAGGTGCCGGTACCGGACGCGGACACGAGCTCGAACTGGGAGCGTCGTGCCCTCCGCGAGCGCAACGTGGCTGAGTTCGGCGCCGCGCGCCTGCAACGTGCGCTCGTCTCCCACGTGAACCGTGGCCCGTTCGGCGTCGATTCGCGTCACGAAGGCGCGGTGGCCGAGCGCGATGCCTAGACCTCGCCGTTGCCCGACGGTGAACCGATGCACTCCGTCGTGCTGGCCGATGGTGGCCCCCTCCTCGTCGACGATGGCCCCCGGGCGGACTCGTCCCTTGGCGCGCGCCGATACGAAGTCCACATAGGCGTGAGATGCCGCGGGGACGAAGCACAACTCTTGACTCTCGCCTTTTTGGGCGCCCGGCAAACCGCGCGCGATTGCTTCCGCGCGAACGTCGGCCTTGGTCGACTCGCCAAGCGGAAACGCAAGCCGATCCAACCATTCGGGGGGACTGGCATACAAAAAATAGCTCTGATCCTTGGCCCGATCCGTCCCCATGGCGAGGCAAGGCGAGCCTTTTTCGTTGCGGACGATTCGTGCGTAGTGGCCGGTCGCGACGAACGAGGCACCGAGTCTTTCGGCGAGCGCGAAAAGCTCGGCGAGTTTCACCTCCCGATTGCAAGCCGTGCATGGACTGGGTGTTTCCCCAGCGAGGTAGGCGTCGACGAAGGGCTCGACGACCGCGCGTGCGAAGAGGGCGCGGCGGTCGAACGTGAAATGCGCAAAGCCCACCGCATCCGCCACGCGTCTCGCATCGTATTGGTCCTCCGGGGCGCAGCAACGGCCGTGACCTGTGCCGCCGCTCGGGTCAGTGGAATAGTCCCAAAGATGCAGGGTCACGCCCACGACCTCGTGGCCTGCGTCGTGAAGGCGAGCCGCGGCGACCGACGAATCGACGCCGCCGCTCATCGCCATCAGGACACGGGTTTTCGGAGGCAGCAAGGGGATCGTGTGCTGCGGCCTAGCATGGCGCCCGAAGAAATCCGCGGCCTCACGCTCCGACGTCGTTCCGGCCCTGCTAGAGGCCGGTGTCCTCGTTGCGGAGCTCTCGGGCGATGAAGTCGATGGCGCGGGCATGCAGTCGGCTGCCCCAGGATTTCGAAAGGCCCACCGCCGCGGCGGCCTGATCCAGTGTTTCGTCGGCAAAGTAGTAGCGCTCCATCAACGCGCGCTGCGGTTTCGATAGGCGCGCAAGAATGCTTCGAACGTGATCCATCAGCTCGGCATGGGCGACGAGCTCCTCCGGGGTCGAGTCCTGCGCCGCGGCTTCTCCGCCCGCCTGCGGAGCCGGCGCCAGCGTTCCGACGGCCATCGCCGTGGCGATACCGGCGAGGTAGGACGCCAATCGCTGGTCGGCTGCCTCGGCCGTGACTGTTCGGTGCGTGGCGTCCTCCTCGTCGTACCGTTCCTGCACGGTGTCGGCTGCCGACAGCGCACGCAAGTCACGATACACGCGACGGGGAAGGGCGCCCCAGCGGCGCACTCCGTCGAGGATCGCGCCCCGGATGCGCAGATTGGCCCATCGCCGAAACGGTACGCCTCGACCCACGTCAAATGTGCGAGCCGCCATCAGAAGACCCTCGCGTCCGAATGAGCGCAAGTCGTCGAGGGTGGTCGGTGAGCCCCGACCGATTCGCCGGGCAAGCTGCCGCGCGTTCAGATCGACCAGATCGAGCTCGGACTCAAATCGCCTCAAGACCTCGGGCGGGTCGCTCGGGCGCACGCCTCCATAGGGCGGCTTGGGGGGGTTCTCTCCATCGGACGGCACGGGTGCGGATTACGATCGGTCGCGAAGCGATTTACGTCAAGATGGGTCGGCGGTATCCTGACCGATCTACGTCATGGCAGGCGACGCGGATCACAAGCCGGCGGACGAGGGTCCGAGCGTCCTGGCGGTCCAGTCTGCGGTGCCGCCTGCCCATATCCGCGATGCCTGGCGAACGTGGCTATCGGCGCTCGCCACGGACGCGGATGCGGCAATGGCCGCGGCACTCGCGTACGATTCGCTTCCGCCCGAGGCGCGCGACGCCTGGCTCGACGCCCTGAGCGTGGACAGCGACCATGTCGATGTACCGGCGATCGCGCTGTATGCTCCCCTGTTGGCGGTCGAGTTCGACGCCGGACGGCGCGACCGCATCCATTTGGCGATCTCGTCCGACCCGCGCGGCGGCGCTCCGCACGTCGGGGAGGCACGCGCCATGCGCGGCGTCGGCGAGGACGGCACGCACGCCTGCGTCCTCGTCGCCCCCGTGTATCTCCAATTCGTTCAAGTGCTTCGCTGCCGTTACACCCCGAGCGGGGGGGTCATCGCCGTCGACCACGAGCCGCTCCGTCATGCCGGCGATGTGACGGCTACCCACGAGGTGGAGGGGGTCCCAGTCGAACCGACTCCCTTGCGCGTTGTTGTCGAAGAGCTCGCTCACGCCATCCTAGCCGACAAGCGCTGTCGTCGGGCGACACCCTCGGCATTGGCCTCGATTGCGCACCTGTTCGCCCCGCAGCTGGACGATCCGGCCTGCGACGAACCCTCGCGTCCCTGAGGCATCTCGGATAAGACGGACCCGCGATGTCGGACCCGCTCGAGGGACGTTGCGGCACGTGTGCTCGCTTCGTTCGAGTGGTCGAGACGATCGCCGATACCGGCGAAGTGAAGCACGCAGGCGACTGTCTTCTCGGCGTATGGCCTTCCCCGCTTTACGAGACGAGCACCTGCTCGCAGTGGGTGCGCCGTGGCGAGTTCAAAGCGCGACCGGGGGCCGCTCCTCGGTACAAGGGCGACGTCGACTCGCTGTCTGTACGGCACGCCCCGCTGCGAGGCGAGGTTCGGGATCACGACGATCACGGGGCGGACCCGGTACCCCCTGGCCGTGAAGCGTGGAGCCCGCGGCCCGCACAAGGGCGCCGAACGATCGGCGACATCCACATTGCCGCGCTCGGAAGGGACATGGTCGAGATGGACGCCGAAGAGTTTCGTAAGGTGCTGGCTGAAGTCATCCGTGACGAGTTGGGAATCGGCGAAGTCGACCTCGCCGGCAAGTGGGACGGGGGAGAAATGATCCTCAAGCCGGGAAGGGCAGGGCTCCAGGAGAAGCGCATCCCGCTGGACGCTCTCTTTCACAAAGTCATCATGATCCGCGAACGCCTTCGCGTGCTTGAGCAGAAGATCAATGGCCATCCCCGACTCGGCGATGACGAGAAAGTTCAGCTTCAGCAATACGTCACCGCCTGCTACGGGTCGTTGACCACCTTCAACGTGTTGTTCGCCAATCGTGAAGATCAGTTCGTGGGGCAAAAGGGCGAAGATTGAAGCCGCGACGAGCACCCTCATCACGTTGTGTGCAGCCGCGTGTGCTGCCCCGGTGGCGTCGGCGCGCCCCACCACGGCTCTAGCCGGTTCATCCTCGCGGCCGGACCCTGTCGCGTTTGCTTTCGACTCGCTGGACGATCGCCTCCTCACCTCCGATTCCACGCGTGGCAGGCCGACCGTTCTCGCGTTCGTGACGACGGCGAGTCTGGCAGCGCAGGCCCAGGTTGATTTCCTCGTGGCGATGGCGAAGCGCGACGGCGATCAAATTCGCTACGGTGTCGTGGCGCTCGAGCCGCCCGAGAATCGAGAGCTCGTCGAGCTCTACGTGAGGGCGCTTTCCATCGGTTTCCCGGTCGCCATGGCGGATTTGCAAACTCTGGCGGGCGTGAGCGCCTTCGGCGACGTGCGAAGTGTGCCGGTGACCGTGGTGCTGGACTCCGTTGGCCGGATTGTTTGGCGCGTGGATGGCCGGATCGCCCGCAGCGACGAGATTCGCGCGGCCATGTTGGGGCTTTAGAACATCGGCTCGGAAAGTCCCGCCCGAACCCGTCCCGTCAGTGCACATCGCCGACGAGCAGGGCGAACGCGCCGACGAGCACCTCTTCCGGCGAAGCTCCGCCTTGCTGGGCGCTGCCATTCCGATCGATCGAGAAACCGTGGTCGCCGAAGACGAACAGCAGGGTATGCGGCGCGAGGGTCTCGGCGTGGCGTGCGATGACGTCGGCCGTCGCGTCCGCAATCTCGAGAAGCGCGCGCATCACGGCTCCACGGGCCGAACTGAGACGTGACTCGACGAGGTCGAGCTTGTGGATCTCCCGCGGACCGACGCGCAGCCTGCGGACGTATTCGGCGGTTCGGCCACGCGGGGGCTCCGCGTCCGCCTCGAGATCGTCGGGGACGCGCAGGGCCTCGACGCCCCGGGCTATCGTTTCGAGCTGGCGCATGGTCGTGGTCGGCAAGGCGCTCCAGAGGAGAAGCTCGTCGGCGAGAACAGCGCGCGAACCGAGCTTTACCGCAAGCCGCTCTTGCACGAGGCGCGACAAGTCCCATCGCATCCCGTCGACGAGCAGCAGTCGCGTTGACCGCGCGCCGTGCAGACGCGCGATTCGACCCGCCAGATCATGAACCTCCAGAACCATCCGCGGCCGCTTCGTCGTAGCCGCGAACGTTGCGAATGCGTCCGTATAGCTCTTGACGAACGTGTTCCGAAATTCGTCGTGCGCGCCTTTGGCGCGGGGATCGTCGAGTCCGGAGGCGATCGCGCCGTTGAGCGGCACGTAGCTGTCGGTGAAGAGCTTCTCGAGCACCCCGAGTGGCTGGGGGCCTCGTGCGGCGGAGAGCTGGAGGGCCCACGTCCTCCATGGTTCGCTCCGATCGAACTCGGCGGCTGCCGCGCTGCGGAGCGGAGGTTCGATCTCCCGATGCGAGGGACTGTCCGTGTCGACCAGGTCGGCAGGCGTCCGATGGGCCGACGGCATCGCGGGGGCCGCCGACGCGGAACCTTCCAACCGTCCAACGACGGCGCTGGCGAAGCTGACCGAATCGGTGGCGATGACCTGTTCGAGAGGCACCGGGTCGCCGTAAGCTTGGGTCCGAGCGTCGCGTGCATCGAACAGCACAAGGATCGGCCGATCCGATGCCGCCTTCGCGAGCCAGCGCAGCGCCGCGCAATCCTGTGGCTCGAGCGCGCCGAGCGGCCCAGCTGCGGCGCGCAACGGCCCAAGCACAACCGCAATGCCCTTTGCGCCAGCGCGCCGCGCCCGGTACATTTGGTCACTCAGTGCGGTCTCGCGTTGTGCGAGGCTGGCCGCGTGGCCGGGCCCCACGATTGCGATTCCCGCTCCCGGCTCACCGCGGGCTCGAAGCGCCCCCTCAATGGCGTCGTCGATGACGTCACCTAGCCGGCCGCGTACGGAGGGGCCGATTCCCTCGAGCTCGGCGACGACCAAGCCAGCGCGAGCCAGCGCCTCCCGGACGGTATCTCGTTCGTCTGGCCGGACGAAGCGAACGGTCCCGAGCGCGTCGAGCGCGAGCGGACCGGAAGGCTCCGAGCTCGAATGGCCGCCGGATTCCCGAAGTGGATGCATGGTCACATGTGCGATGTAGTCACGCGCGGCTCGCATTGGCCCAATTTGTGGCGGGCGTGTGCCCGTTGACCCGGAGCGGACCGATGTTATCTTCGAGACTGTTCCCTCTGCCAGGTTCGAGATTGCCGGCATTACATGGATCCCGAACAACCACGAACCAGGGGGGCTCTGACCGCTCGGTGTGCAGGCCGGGCCGGCTCTCGACGAGCCGGATCCACTCGGAAGCCTAAAGCGCGGTCAACGCTCCCCACCTAGCCGCTGGCTAGGGGTTCATGTCGTCCGGCACACGGCCCAGGCGGTAAGGAACAACCTCGTGCGCGAAAGCGCACGCGGATCTTTCCGCGACGGGGGCGCTCGCCAAGAGCGCTCCTGCCCGCTTTCGCCCTGGCTGCGTTCCGTGCGTTTCCGCGACCGGCACTTGGGCGACCCCTCTTTGAAGTCGACGGGTGCGAGGTGCTCGAGTTCGTGCTCGGTCGCTCATTCGAAGAACAGGGTGGCCGCTTCGCCGACTTGCGCGACCTTTGCGTCGACGATGCCGATCACGGTTCTTTTGCGCGCATCGGCTCCGCTCACGATGCGGGTGGACAGCAGGGGTTCACCCCGCGAGTCGGTGCCGAAGGCTTCGCGGAGGCGCATCGCGTCGAGCGCGCGAAGCGCGGCAACGAAGCTACGTGAAAATCGGAGCACCCGACCGAGTACCGCCGCTTGGCGGGAAAGCGATCGTTCGGGCGGAGTCTCGAAGAACGCGCCATCGTTGTCGACATAGAGCAGCGTTCCGCTGGCGCCGTCTCGAGCGACGTTTCCGCCGCTCCATCGATCCCAATTGGCCGTGATGTAGTCGAACGCGAGCATGGTCGAAATGGCGCGCGCCAGGGGCCGATCGGCGTCCTCGATATGGACGTCCGGATCCATGAGCCACGCTTGCCATCGCGCCCGCCATGCCGGTCGCTCCAGTGCGACATCCTCGTAGCGCTCAATCCAGGGCATGAGTGCGCCACGCACGCGGCCGGTCGGATCGACCTGCGCCATTCGATCGAATTGATCCGCGCCTTGCTGCGTCATGGCGGCCCGCAATTCGGACGCCGCGAACTCGTGTGGGATCGCACGGGGAACGTGGGTGAGGCCGAGCGCTCGCGCGAGCCGATATGCGGCGATTTCGCCTTTGTATCGGCAACAACCGAGCGGCAGGTTGGACCGTGGCTTGAACACCGCCCCCAGGCCGTTTTCGAACGTGAGCTTGAGGACGTACGACGTGTGCCCGATGCTCTTTGCCGTGCTCGGGCGGGTCGTGAGGTACGGGTCGGCGTCGGCGTCGGCGTCCGCGCGGATCGTCGTCCTCGTCGTCGCGCTTGCGGTATCGGTCGAGGTTGCGCTCTCGGGCGGGCCGGGGCTCGAAGAGCTCGAGGAGATCGAGGCACTCGCGATGGTGCTGCGATTCAATCTCACGGTCGCTGCGCTCTCTTTGCCACACGCCGCGGCGAGCAGCGCGCCGCTACAACACGCGCTGGCGAAGAAAAGCGAGGATGCGCGCATTGACGAGCTCCGGTTGCTCAATTGGCGTGACGTGCGTTCCGCGCTCGACCATCAAGAGCTCACCGTTGGGGATCATCTCCGCCATGGCGCGCGCGAGAAACGCGGGAGTGAACGTGTCTCGCTCACCCGCGACCACGAGCACGGGAACCTCGATGCGTGTCAGCAAGTCCCCGGCCGTGTGGCGGCCCGCCGCGCGCAGCATGCGCAGAAACATCGGGAAATCTACATGCGTCATGTGGATGAGGTACGGCAGCATATCCTCGGCGTGGACACGCTCCGGGTCGATCTCGCCGGCCTTCAGCGCGAATTTGAGCGACAGGCGGGGCGGCAACCGGCTCCACAGAGCGCGCACGAGATCGGGGGACCTCTCTACTAAGTCGAGAACTCTCGGCAGGACTAGGTCGAGCAGCGGCACTCCGTGGAACGTACTCGTGACGTTGCCAAACGTGCCGCAGAGCAAGACGAGGCCGCGCACTCGCTCGGGCCTCTGTCGGTATGCCTCGAGCGCAACCTGGCAACCCATCGAGTGCCCGAACAGCACGCACGGCGGGTCGCCCACATGCCGACGCACTGCCTCGAGGTCTGCGGCCAGCGCGGCGATGTCGATCCGATCCGGGTCCGCCGGGGGCGCGCTCCGGCCGTGTCCCCGATAGTGCCAGTGCACGACGGGCACGATCGACGCCAGAGCGTCCCATAAGTACTTCCAGATGAAGCCGTCGCAGAGGATACCGTCGCTCAGTATCGCGTGTACGTCTTCGGGCGCGTAACCCCCCCTTCGTGTGCGCACATAAAGTCGCGTGCCGTCCGGGCCGAGTGCGAACGACTCTCGAGCCTCAGACGGCCGCGCCGTCAGCGCCGAGTCGTTCGCGGTCAGCCGCCTTCCTCGTCATCGGCGCCCTCGACGTCATTGACGCTCGGCAGTTTTTTTATCTCAGTCCTCGAAATCTTCCACGCGCGTTGCACGACCCAGGAGAGTGACCGGTCGAGGCGGGCCGCTTCCTCCTTGATCTCCTGCAGCATCGATTCGGGGAAATACAAGCTTTGCTTGCGCTTGTCTGTTTTCGATCCCGGCAAGTTTGCCGTCGAATCCTTGTCACTCGTCGCCAAGGTTGCCTCCTTCGGGGTGAGCAGCGCGTAATGTGAGGCGGGGAGCTGCGTTCGCCTGCACGATGGTAGCGCTACTATCGGCTTCCTTACGAGTGGGATCAAGCTAAGCGCTTTCTGTCGGGTCAGATGCCTGGCCCCATCGCGAGCTCTCGCGGCGGCCGGCCGAACCGCCCGGGCTCGCTGCCGGCGACCGCGTTTCCCGGCGGGCGCCGAGGACTAGGCCCGCCGGGTCGAGCTCATGCCGCGACCGAGGCCGTCCCTCCCGCCTTTGCTCGGGCGCACTTTCGATGCGCGGATTAGCTTTCGATCCATGGGTCGATCGACAGCGAGGCTCGTGCTCGTTCCCGTGTGCATCGTCTCGGCGTTTGCCGGGGGAGCTTGCGTTGCCGCATTCGACCATGGGGCGCGCGCCGCGGGGGACATGCCGTATGCCGCGCTCGATCAGCTCGGTCGCGTCCTCGTCGAGGTCGAAAACGAATACGTGGATCCCGTGAATAGGACAAAACTCGTCAACGGGGCCATCAAAGGCATGGTCTCCGAGCTCGATCCGCACTCGAGCTATATGTCGCCCGACGAGTTTTCATTGTTCGAGAGCGATACCGAGGGTCAGTTCGGAGGGATCGGCATCGAAGTCGAGGAGCGCAGCGAGCAGCTCATCGTGCTCGCACCGATCGATGGATCGCCAGCCGACAAAGCCGGCATTCGCGGCGGCGACATCATCGTGAGCGTCGACGGTCAGGATCCAAGCGCCGAACCCCTCGACAAGCTCGTGAAGCGCCTTCGCGGAGCGCCAGGCTCGCACGTGAAGGTCGGCATACGACGTCCCGGCGCTTCCGAGCTACTGGCGTTCGACCTCGTTCGCGAAGTGATTCACGTGCCGAGCGTGGCGTCGAAGCTTCTCTCCGACCGCATCGCGTACGTTCGCATCAAGCAGTTTCAGGAGCACACGCACGACGAGCTACTCGACGCCGCCGGCCGCCTGCGCGCGCGCGCGAGCGGGCCGCTGTCCGGGATCATTCTCGACCTGCGGGGCGACCCTGGAGGGCTTGTCGATCAAGCCGCTGACGTTGCGGACGAGTTTCTCGACGGGGGCATCATCTACACCACACGGCACCGCGGTCTGGTCGTCGATGAAATCAAGGCGAGGGCCAACGGTGCATTCAGCACCGAGCCCTGCGTGGTCCTCGTCAATCAGTTTACGGCGAGCGCTTCGGAGTTGGTGGCCGGCGCGCTGCAGGACCACAAGCGCGCAATCGTCGTCGGCGAGGCCACATTCGGAAAGGGAAGTGTCCAGGCGATCGTGTCGTTGCCGGGCGGCGCCGGGATGCGACTGACCGTTTCTCGCTACTACACGCCGAGCGGCCACGCGATCCAGGCGGATGGCGTGCATCCGGATGTCGCCGTCGAGCTGAAGAAGGAAGAGGGAGGCATGTCCTTCAGGGAGAAAGATCTTGACGGACATCTCGCCGCCGAGACCCTGGCGCCTGCAGGCAAGCCGAGAAGCGTCGTCATCCTCGCAAACGACGGGGGAACGCCGACGACGACGGCCTCGGGCAACGAAGCACGCGACATTCCCGACGATCCCGACAGGGGCGCGGATCCGGTGCTCAAGGTCGGATGGCAGGTGCTCCGGCAAGCGATCGCCGGGCGCTCGTCGCCGTGAGTCCTGCGGCGGCCGCTCCGGCGCGGACTCCGCTCGCAAGCGAGGTGAGCCATCCACGGGCAGCGTCCGCCACGACATCGCCCGCGGCAAAGATCCCCGACACTCCGTGGGCGGCACCGTCGACGCCGGCCAGAATGCCGGCCCGATCCATCATCGCGCTCTGCGCGAACGGGGAGGCAATCGATTCCGGCGTGGCTCCGAAAAGGGAACCGGGCAGCTCGAGCGCCCGGCCGTTCACGCCCATCCAGACGGGCGCGTCGATCGTGATTCGCAGCGGCGGCCGGGCCCGGGCAGGCAGCGTCGTCGCGAGCATAGCCTCAGACGGCGCGTATTCGAGCCCTCCGCCGACCAGCCCCCCGGTCGCCAGGACGACGGCATGACCCTCGAACGCTACCCCTTCTTCCGTTTCGACGCGCCATATGGTTCGGCGGATACGCAAGCCTCGCGCGCGCAGGCGCGCGTGACTGGCGCCGCATGCGCGGAAGGCGCGGTCGCGAGCGCGCTCGAAGCGCAACCCTGCGGGGCCACCGGGGAGCGCGACGGCCTCTCCGCAGCAAACGCCGGCGAGGCGCGAGAGATCCTGTGCGCGACCACGCTCGACGCCCAACATCGGCGGTAAAACGACGCCGTTGTACGATCCACCCGCCGCGGCGAGATCCCGGCGCAGCCGTTCGGCGAGCCAGACCAGGCGTGCATCGTCGTCGTGACGCGAGGCGAGTTCGGCGTCCGGCAGCACTTCCTCGTCGGAGTAGCGCAATACGGACGCGTCGACGGCGCAGTACGAAGGGCCCCAAGCACGCGCGAGCGCGTCGGCGTCCCACCCGAATCGCGCGCAGCGGACGACCGCGACGCAGGGGTCCACGAGGGCAGCCACGTCGAGCAGCGCGCGGTCACAGCCCCGTGCATGTCGAACGACACCGGCGGTCGTAACCAGTGTTGCGCCCCTCTCCGGAACGAGGTAGCCGCCGAGGGCATCGAGCGTCGTGCGCGCGTCGGCATCGACGACCTCGTCATGAGCCGCGAGCGGCGCGTGCCAAGGCGCGAAATCGAGCGCGCCCGTTGCGAGCATGGACGCCCCGGTTCCCCCGTCTAGAACCGTCACCTGAGCCCCGGCCCGTGCCGCGGCGATGACCGCCGCGGTGCCAGCGATCCCCGCCCCGATGACGACCACTCGCCGAGCCAGCGATGCGTCACCCTCCGCCGGCGGGGCGCTCAAGTCGACTCACCCAACGACGAGCTCAAGTGTGCTGACGTCAATGCCTCCTGCCGAGCTTGATCGGGGCCGAGCGCGACCGCGCGTGCGCGCATCTGCCGACCGACAAAATCCAGGGCCATCTGCCGGCCCATCGCCGGGGCCAGGCCTAGCTCGCTCACGACGAGCTGACCGCATCGAGCGGCACAGCGCATTCCTCCGCAAGCGCCGAGTCCCAACCGAGTCCGTCGCGCGACGTCATCCACGGTCTGGGCCAGCTCATGCCGAATCGTGTACCGCACTTCGGCTTCCAGGACGGGTTCACACGGGCACGTCACGTCCCGCTCGGTCCGGCAACGCGCTGTCCGGTCGAGGATGTCGATGGCGCGTCCGCCGTATCGGTAAACGAGTCGTCGCGCCGCTACCGGCGTAACGGCGTACTTCGCGGCTATCGCGATCGCGTCGGGAATGCGGTCGGCTCCTGGAAGGCGACGTGTGTGTGTCGAGCACGTCGCGCTCACGGAGAATTCGCGCGGCGCGACGACGTCGCATAACTCTTGCGCGAACAATCGGTAACTCGCAAGCTTGCCGCCGATGAGCGAGTAAACGCCGGGGGCTCCATCGCTGCCGTGCTCGACGACTCGATGGTCGCGCGACAGCGCATCTTCGTTGCGCCCGTACTCGTACAGCGTCGGCCGCACGCCCGCGTACGTTCCAATCGCACGAGCCAGCCGCACGCTCGGAAATACGCGAGCAACGCCTTGCACCAGGTAGCGCACTTCCTCGCTCGTCGCGCACACGTCGTCGAGGTCACCGTAGAAATCGTCGTCGGTGGTGCCGAGGACGCTCATGTTTTGCCATGGTTCGAGAAAAATCTGTCGTCCGTCGATCGCTTCGGAAAGAATGCCGTAGTTCGTGATGCGACGATCGAGCACCACGTGAATTCCCTTTCCGGGGCGGACGCGCACGCGCGCTTGGGGCAGCCCCCCGAGCGCGGCGGTCACGGGCGCCCATGCGCCGGTCGCGTTCACCACGACGCGCGCGCGGACGCGCACGCGCGCGCCTGAGAGGCGGTTTCGCGCTTCGACGACGTATCGGCAGGGCTCATCGGTTCGGGCCGCGCGCCCAATCGATTCGACCGTCGTATGCACGTGGACTCGGGCTCCGTGCTCGATGGCATCCAGGGCGTTGAGGACGCAGAGGCGTGCTCCGTCGACACCCCACTCGTCGAACGACACGCCACCCACCAGTCCTCCGATGAGGCCCGGCTCGAGCCGGGCGAGAGCGTTGGCGTCGAGTCGGCAATGAGGTTTCCCGCGCTTGAGCGGCTGATAGTCGTCATACGCGCGGAAGTAGGCGTCAACGAGTTCGAGTGCGACGCGCGCGGTGGGTCCGTCTCGAAGTGGCAGCAAGAAGGGAATTCGAAAGAGTAAATGCGGCGCGATGTGTTGGATGTACCCCGAGTCGCGGCACGAGCTTTCGGTGACGTGTGGGGCGCGCGAGAGATAGCGCACCCCGCCATGAATCATTCCGCTCGAGTTCCCGCTCGCGCCGAACGCCAGATCGTGGCGTTCGAACAGGACGACGCCGAGGCCGCGCAGCGTCAGATCGCGCGCCACCCCCACACCGTTGATCCCGCCCCCGATGATCGCCACGTCGGTCTCGTCCGCGTTCGACGAGTCCACCAGAGGCATCGCCGCAGCACGCGGAGCGAGCGATGAGACGGACGTCTTGGCGGGCACGACTGTTGGGCTCATACCACGTGGCGTTTACGTCTCGTCCGAGCTCGCGCGCGCCCGCTTGGTGCGCCGGGAAAAGCGTTCGAGTACGCCGTCCACGACATCGAAGAGTTCCCGGTTACCGTCCTGCCGGTGCTTGGCGACTCGGCTCGCATACTTCGGCGCTTCGGCCAAAAAAAGCCGCAACAAATCCGCTTCGATGCGGGGTGCTTCAAGGCCGTAACCGATGTGCTCGAGATAACGTGCATTGAGAACTTGCTCATACTGGTTGCCGACCGGGACGCTCAGGATGGGCTTGCCGAGAAAGAGTGCTTCGCCGATGAGCGATAGTCCGCCGTTGCACACGACCGCGCGTGCCGTCGCGAGGTCATCGACAAATCCATCCTCGCTGAACTCTTTGAGAACGCAATTGCCGCGCTTGGCATTTCTCCGGAGGCCATAAACGACGAACTGTCGCTCGCGGACTTGCTCCAGCTCGTCGAGGAGCTTCGTGTCGCTCGTCGAGGTTTGATAAACGAGCACATGGTCGCCGAGACGAGCTCGTTTCTTCGCCTCCAGGATGGGCGCCCGGAGAATGGGCGGCACGAGCGTCGTATCTCTTCGGAAGCGGCTGCGAATCGGCGCCTCGAAAAACGTGGTCACGACGTAATGGCTGCAGCCGGGCAGCTTGGCTCGAACGAACGCTTTGGTCATTTGGTAGTCGACCTTGACCCCGACCTTTGCGAACTTTCCGAGCTTGCAGCGACTAATGATCTGTTGGTTGTCGATCGACACAATGGGGATTCGGTGCCGCTTGGCGAACAGGTAAGCGAATGAGTCGAAGTCGCTGATGACGACATCGGCCCGGAATCGGGCGACCTTGTCGAAGTAGGCTCCGACGTTGGTCGCGAGCATCCAGGGAGCGGCGAGGACGTTTCGTGCGAGCGTGCCGTCGCGATCCACGCGGTTGTCGACGTAGCGGATGGTGAGCCCGCGGATCTCCACGACGTCGTGGAACGACTTGGCCAACATGGCATGCGCGCGGCCGCTGACGACGATCTTGACGTCGTGTCCGCGCTCGACCAGGTGCTCGCAGACGACCTTGCTGCGCGTGGCATGGCCCATTCCCTCGCCGACGACGCCGTACAGGATGCGCATGGCATTGCACCACCCGAGTGCGGGTGCACCCTAGCCGCGAATTCGGACCGACCAGGTCAGCTTCACGAGGCTCTTCATGACGTTCGGGACGCGCTTGAACAGGTTGATGCTGGGGGGCCGCTTCTCGATGACATGCACGGGCACTTCCTTGATGACGATCCCGCCGCGGTCCGCGCGGATGACGAACTCGCTAGCAAAGACGTCCTTGTCGATGAGGCATGCCCGAACGACATCGAGCAATGCAAGGCGCCGGAAAGCCTTGAGACCGTGCGTGTCCGTCCCGCGGAAGCCGAGGAGCAACTTGAGCAGGGTCGAATAGGCGATGCTGGCCGCATGCCGGATGAGGGGTCGCTCATCGGCCGAGCCTACGGCGAGCTTGCTCCCGATGACCAGATCGGCCTGGCCGGTCTCGAGAATGTCGACGGCATGGCGGTGGAAGTCGGTATCGCACAGGTCGATCTCGTCGCAGATGACGAGGTCGCCACGCGCGAGCAGGATGCCCTGTTTCAGCGCCTTGCCGTAGTTGGGTTCCCCCAAGCTGATGATCTTCACCTGACCGTCGGCCTCGTCGCTGTACTTGGCGGCGAGCTCGTGGCCGATCTCGACCGTCCGGTCCTTGGAGCCGTTTTCGGCAAGAATCACCTCATAGCTCCATCCGAGTGGCTTGAGTCGTTCACGAAGGTCGACCACGGCGGCGTGCAGAATGGCCTGCTCGTTGTAGATGGGAATGACGATCGAAATGTGCGGATCTGCCAAGTGGGGCATCGCGCGGGGTCGCTCAACGGCTGCCATGGAAAGGTGCGTGCTAGTTACGAGAAACGCGGCGGTTTGAATAGGGCCTGGCGACGATTTCGCGCCGCTCGCTGGCCGTCACTGCACGGGTGGTCCGTCGTCACGACGGAGGGTCTTGGTCAATCGAGGGTTGCCACCAGCGCCCGCGCCTCGACGATATTGTCCTCGATCGCACAATAGGTCCAGCGCCCATATCGCCCGAGCGACGAGACGCCGCGTTCCGCCAGCCGTGCGGAGATGTGCCTTTGCTCCGCAAGCGACGCCTGCGTGATGTGGACGTATGCGGGGTCCATGACCACCGAATGCTCGGCCACGAGACGTTGGCCCTTGACGACGCCTTCGCGCTTCAGGTCAGCCAAGACGCGCTCCCGCACCGCGGCGCGGTCGATGGCCGCGTCCTTCGGAAACCCCACCTCGACGTACAGGCTCAAGCGATCGGCATCGAAGATGTTGTCGTACCAGCCGACCCGATAAAACACGGTCGCCTTGTCCGGGTAGTACGTCCAGTGGACGTCGCGATCGCCTTTCGCGTCGAATCCGAAGTTGAAGACCAAGACCTTGTTCCACGCCCAGGTCGAAGGGTCATGGTCAATCCCGCAGATCTTCGCGAAGCGGTTGAGCGGTGCGCTCGAGACCAGGCGCTCGAAGCGGATCTCGCGGCGGTTCGTTTGTGCGATTTTGCGCTCGAGGTCCACAGCGACCAGTGGCTCGGTGAGCGCGATGGCACGGGAGCGGACGGCAGTTGCAATCGCGCGGACGTATTCGATGGCCCCACCTTGCGGGTAAGTGAACGTAGCGTTGTAGCTCGCGTTGTCGGGCCGCTTCATGTTGCGCACGACGTCCGTCAAGTCGGCGTAGGGAAAAAAACGGCCCATCGCATCCTTGTCGAGCGCTGCAAGGTCGCATGCATAAAGCTTCTCATTGTACGGAACGAGGAAGCGCTCGCAGATGCCTTTGCCGAACCGGGCGTAGAGCATCTCTTTGAAGTTCGCCTCGGGAGCGGATCCCTCGCGGTCGACGTCGCTCGATCGCGCAAAGTAGAGGTCGTGGAGGCACTCGATGAAGTCGTCTTGCGGCAGTTGATGGATGTTCTTCTGAAAGGGAAAATCGACGCGCCGCCCCCGATACGAGATGAACGACTTCCTCCGTATGACCCTCACGTCCTGTCCCGGCATGCGGTCACGCAGCCATTGTTCGATTTCGGCGTGTCTGAAATGAAAAAAGTGCCCCGAGTAATCCCAGACGAAGCCGTCCCTCTTGACGGTCTTGCACCATCCGCCGATTGTGCTTTCGGCTTCAAGGATCAGGTAGTCGTCGTCGCCTCGTTCCGAGAGAGCCGCCGCCGTGGCGAGTCCGGTCACGCCGGCGCCCACGATGAGGGTGCGGATCGAATCCATCCATCCTCCGTTTCCGTTCTGTTCCGTTCTGCTCGCGCTCCAAGCACCGCCCTTACGAGTTCCGCGCTCGCGGCATGGCCGTCTAGCGCTTGCAGGATCCGCCGTCTAGGCGATGCGGCGCGCCCTTTGGTAACTGCCGAGGTGTTTGACCATTGGGCAGGTCGCGCGGAGCCGATCGATGCCGCGGATGATATTCGCGTCTTCGCGGTGCCCCTCGAGCTCGGCGAAGAATACATAGTCCCAGGGCTTTTCGCGACTCGGCCTTGACTCGATCCGCAGCAGGTTGATCTCGGCTTCGTCGAACACGGTCAAGACGCGAAGCAGCGCGCCTCGTCCGTGCGCGTCCCGCAGGTTGAAGGCGATCGACGTCTTGTCGTTGCCGGTCCGCGCCGCGTCGATGGAGGAGACGATGACGAAACGCGTGAAGTTCTCGGGATGATCTTGGATGCGCTCACGAAAGACGGGCAGTCCGTAGATCTCGGAAGCGAGCCGGCTGGCGACTGCGGCGCCCTTCGGATCCGTCATCGCCTCGCGAACTGCCGCGGTCGTCGAAGGGGATTGCACGAGCTGGGCGCCTCCCAGGTTCTTCGCAAGCCACACGCGGCATTGCCCGAGCGGTTGGGCGTGCGAATAGACGCGCTCGATGGCCGCCAGGCTTGTCGTTTTCGTGAGAAGGCACTGCGACACCTCGAGCTCGAACTCGGCCCGAACGAGAAGATCACCGGCGACGAGCGCGTCGATCGCGTTCGGGACGGATCCTTCCGTCGAGTTCTCGATCGGAAGCACACCGTCTTGCGCTTGGCGCCGCGTAACGGCGTCGAACACGCCGTCGAACGTCGTGGCTTCGAGGTAGCTTGCGGCAAGGCCGAAGAACGCGCGTGCTGCGGCGTGGGAGAATGTCCCTTCGGGTCCAAGATAAGCGACCCGGATCGGCTCTTGCAGGGCGAGACAAGCACTCATCACTTCGCGGAACACGGCGCGAATGGCGTCGGCGGGGAACTTTCCGGCGCGCGCCGCCAGCCGATCGAGCACCAGCCGCTCGCGATCCGGGGCATACGGGGGTAAACCTGCCGATCGCTTCTCGTGTGCGACGTCCGCCATGACGCGCGCACGGTCGTCGAGGAGCTTTAGAATGCTGTCATCGAGCTCGTCGATGCGGGTTCGCAGTTCGTCCAAGGACACGCGTGAACCTTAGCCCAGAGCCGCTGGTCGGGGTAATGTGCGGCGCGCAGGGGCTCAGTCGATCGCAAGCGACGCGCCGACGCGCCGGTGGGCAGCGGCGGCGGCGGCGGCGGATCGGGTCGGTTGAGGCCTGAGCGCTGGCGCCCGGCCGCCCGTCGCGGTAACGGCTTTCCCACACGGGCTTTGTTTACGGGCGCCACTTGGCCCATGGTTCGCAGAGCTGCCCGTGTCCTGAAAGGAGCGCGTGCACCGATGGCTGAAGGCTTGAACCGTGTGATGCTGCTCGGCAACTTGGGGGCGGATCCGGAGCTCCGCGTGACGCCGGGCGGTCAGGCTGTCCTCAAGCTCCGCCTTGCGACCAACGAGACATATCTCGACCGCAACAACGTTCGCCAGGAGAGGACCGAGTGGCACCGTGTGACGATCTGGGGCCGCCGCGCCGAGGCGCTCGGCAAGATTCTGCAGAAAGGCGACCTTCTCTTCATCGAAGGGCGCTTGCAGACTTCGAGCTACGACAAAAATGGAGAGAAGCGTTATTCCACGGAAGTCATCGCCAACAACGTCGTCTTGCCCGGCGCGGGGCGCGGGGCGCGGAGCGAGGGCGGACGCGCCGAGAGCGGCCGTCCCGAGGGCGCCCGCGAAGCGGGATCCGCCGGGCGCGGAGTTCGCGACACGTCGGAGCCTCCGTTCGACGAATTCGCCGAAGCTGGGGCGACGGCCGGATCCGGCGGCTCTGCGGGCGGCGGCGACGACGACATCCCATTTTGAACGGTCGTCTCTTGCGAGACGCTCGGCGAGTCGCTAGCTTGCTGGGCCGTCATGAAGGAAGGCATCCACCCCGAGTACGGTCCGGCGCGCGTTGCGTGCGCCTGCGGCAACGTCTTCGTCACGCGCTCTACCCACGGGGACATGCAGATCGACGTCTGCTCCGCATGCCATCCGTTTTATACGGGCACGCAAAAGCTCATCGATACCGCCGGCCGGGTCGACCGCTTTCGGAAGCGCTACGAAAAAAAGGTGCCTGCTGCGAGGGCCGCCGAGCCGAAGGCCACTGAGGCCAAGTAGCCCGGGCGCGCAAGAGAGCACTACCATGCGTTCCGAGCAATCGCGTCCGTACATCGGCGGGCAAGCGGTGCTTGAGGGTGTTATGATGAGGGCTCCGGCGGCATTTGCCGTCGTGGTCCGGCGGCTCGACGGCAGCCTTCACGTGCGAATGCGCGGCATGGCCGACCGGAAGGGGGGACCCGCACGCTGGCCGTTTATCCGCGGAATCGCCGGCGTCGTCGAGTCGCTCCGTCTCGGGAGCGAGGCGCTACGGTTCAGCGCCGAACAGATCGAGACGGACTTGGCAGGTCATCCTCGGCGCAGCCCCGGCTTGGGGGTTCTTTCGGCGCTGGGGTTGATGGTGTTCGCGCTGCTGACGCGCGACGAGGGTCGGCCGACGAATCGGACGCCTGCATCGACCCATCGAGCGGGCGCCAGCGGGTTCGTGATGTTGGCGATTGCAATCGCTTTCTTCGTGGCGCTACCGCAGGGCGCCGCCGCGGCCGCCAACCGCATGTTTCAAATGGGCTTGGAGGTTCAGAGCGCCTGGTTCCAGGCGATGACCGGGGCTATCAAGCTCGTGGTCGTGGTGACCTATCTGCTGGTCATCCGGCGCGTGCCGGAGATCCGTCGCGTATTTCAGTACCACGGCGCCGAGCACAAGACGATCAGCACGTACGAGGCCGGTGAGGCGCTCACTGTGGAAAACGCGCGACCGAAGACGACGCTGCACCCGCGATGCGGCACGACCTTCCTCGTTATGGTAGCGCTCGTGTCGATCCTCGTCTTCACGGTGGTCGGTGCTGCGCTTCCAAGAATTCACACGGGAAACGCACTGCTTGATAACGTCGTGTTCTTTACTGAAAAATTGCCGTTTTTGCCCGTCCTCGTCGCACTAACCTTCGAGCTGCAACGACTCTTTGCCCAGCGGGCGTCGGGCGGCCCGCTGCGGGCGCTTCTTTGGCCCGGGTTCTTGGTGCAGCGAATCACGACGGCCGAACCGGACGACTCCCAGCTCGAGGTCGCTCTTGCCAGTTTGCGGGCCACGCTAGCCCGACCGGATCGATCTGACGGAGCGTTCAACGCCGCCGACCTCCGCTATCCGAGCTTCGAGGCGCTCGTCGCGGCTCAGGCGTCTGCGCGGGCGGCCCGATAGCCGCGACTTGATCACCACCCGTGCCGCTGGGGCGCGGTATGCTTTGCGGCCATGCTTCCGATTGCAAAGCTCGAGCAGCTCGTGCGCCACTATGGAGACCTCGAGGAGCTTCTCGGTCATCCCGACGTTCTCTCGGATCGGAAGAAGCTCAACAAGTTGAACAAGGAGCGCAGCGATCTCGAGGCGCTCGTGGCGGCATTCGCCCGATACCGGGATCTGGACAAGAGGATTCACGACGACGAAGAGGCGCTCGTCGATCCTGAGTTGCGCGACCTGGCGCAGGCCGAGTTGCCGGACCTCGTCGGCGCACGCGAACGGCTCGAGCAGTCCATCCAGGCGCTCCTGCTGCCACCCGATCCGCATGACAAGAAAAATACCATTCTCGAGATTCGCAGCGGCGAAGGCGGTGAGGAGGCCGCGCTGTTCGCCGCAGATATTTTTCGGATGTATGCCCGGTATGCCGAGACCAAGGGGTGGAAGATCGACATCCTGTCGACGAGCGAGAGCGCGACGGGCGGGATCAAGGAATGCATCGGACTGGTCAGCGGGAAAGACGTGTACTCCCAGCTGCGCTTCGAGGGCGGTGTGCACCGCGTGCAGCGCGTTCCCACCACCGAGCAACAGGGCCGTATTCACACGTCGACGGCGACCGTGGCCGTGCTTCCGGAGGCCGACGAGGTGGACGTGCACGTGGACGAGAAAGACCTGGAGATCAGCATCGCCGCGAGCGGGGGCCCCGGAGGGCAGGGCGTCAACACGACCAACAGCGCCGTTCAAGTCTTGCACAAGCCGAGCGGTATCATCGTCAAGTGTCAGGACGAGCGATCCCAGCTGAAGAACAAGGCAAAGGCACTGAAGGTGCTGCGCAGCCGTCTGCTCGATCTCGAGCGCGAAAGGCAAGATGCGAATGAAGCGCAAACTCGCCGCAACATGGTATCGACCGGAGAGCGTTCGCAGAAGATCCGAACGTACAATTTCCCCCAGAACCGCGTGACCGATCACCGCATCCGGCTGACACTCGCGAAGCTCGATCGCGTAATCGAAGGCGATTTGGACGAGCTCGTGACCGCGCTTCGGACGAGCTACCAAGCCGAGCGCCTGCAGCAAGCAGGGGTGCAGAGCGGGGCGGCGGCCGCCCGGTCGCCGGTGGCGGACGAGGAGACCGAAGGTTGAATGCGCGCGGCAGTCGATCGCGATGCTGTCGTCGTGGGTCTGACCCTCGTTCCAGGGCTTATTTCGCGCAATCGGAGCTACGCGCTGTTCGAGGACCCGGAAATGCGGCGCGCACGCGTACGGTCGGCTTTGTTGCGCGGCATTGTACGGCAGCTGTCGGGCGGCCAGGGCCAGGTGGAGGCCGTCGAAGTCGTGTCGGCAACCGGCGGTCGAGAGCTGCGCTATCGACTCCCCGGCTTGCGGGTGCACCGGCGCGCCGTGCTGAGCGATGTCGAGTACGCTTGCATCGCCTACTTGGCCGGGCGCGCAAACGTGTCCGGGCTGCAGGCAAGCGACGAGGACCGGACCCGTATCGACGCCGCGCTGCGCCGGCTTTCCGCCGGGCTGAAGGTGACGGGAATCGATGGGTTCGAGGATGCGGACGATCGGACGCGGCGGCCCTGATAGGGTCGTAAGACGGCCATGACCTCTTGTCTATTCTGCAACATCGTCGCGAGGACGACGCCCGCGGATATCGTTTTCGAAAACGATTGCGTGATCGCGTTTCGCGACATCCACCCCGTGGCGCCTGCGCACGTCCTGGTCATCCCGAAGGCGCACGTCACGGGAATCGCCGACGCGCCATCCGGCGACGCCGAGGGGCTCGGCCGCGTCCTCCTCGCTGCGCGAGATGTTGCGGTGAACCTCGGACTCGCGGACGGCGGCTATCGGCTTGTCCTCAACCAGGGGCGCGATGCCGGGCAGAGCGTCTTACACCTGCACTGCCATGTGATCGGCGGGCGGTCGATGGCGTGGCCGCCGGGCTAACGAGCTAGGTGTCTTTGCCCGCCGAAGACGAGGTACGTGGTGCGCCGCAGAGCGCTGCGCTCGTACATTTGGCCGCGCTGTCGGGGGAGGCAAGCACGATCGCGAATCCGGGCGAGCGCCTCGAGTGGTGACGGTGACTTGACCATTCGCCTGCTACGGTGAGTGAGTTGGTACCCAAGCAGCGAGACGGAGAAGCTGCCCGAATCATCGGGCGCTATGTCCTCTATGACGAGATGGCTGCCGGCGGCATGGCGACCGTTCACTACGGACGTCTGCTCGGTCCGGTCGGTTTCTCGCGCACGGTAGCGATCAAGCGCTTGCGTCCGCAGTTTGCCCGCGATCAGGAATTCGTCGCGATGTTTGTCGACGAAGCGAGGCTCGCGGCGAGAATCCGGCACCCGAACGTCGTGCCGACACTCGATGTCGTCGCCACCGACGGCGAACTCTATCTCGTCATGGACTACGTGCAGGGCGAATCCCTCTCCCGCCTTCTTCGGGCCTCGCGCGCGAAAGGTTCGATTCCGACCGACGTTGTATCAGCCATATTTTGCGGCGCGCTGCACGGGCTCCATGCCGCCCATGAAGCGACCGACGAGCACGGAAAGCCTCTCGGCCTCGTGCATCGAGACGTGAGTCCTCAGAACATCCTCGTGGGCGTCGAAGGGATCCCACGGGTGCTTGATTTCGGCGTTGCGATGGCCGCGGGCCGCGCCCAAGCGACGGGTCAGGGAAGGATCAAAGGCAAGCTAAGCTATCTCGCGCCCGAGCAAATCCGCGGAATTGCAACGCGGCAAACCGATCTATTTGCAACCGCGGTGTCTCTCTGGGAAGTGCTTACAAGCAAGCGTCTGTTCCAGGGCGACACCCCGCAGCAGATCTTGAGCCAGATCTTGACGACGGAGATCCCTCCGCCGACGTCTCATGCGCCCCACCTGTCGGCGCGGATCGACGCTATCGTCATGCGCGGGCTCGAGAGGGATCCGGACAAGCGGTACGCGACGGCGCGAGAGATGGCGATCGATCTCGAGGCCTGTTTGGGTTTGGCCTCGCCGACTCAGGTGGGCGCGTGGGTCGATTCGGTCGCACACGACGCTCTTGCCCATCGTGCGGCGATCGTCGCCGAGATCGAAAGCGCCTCGTCCCAGTGGAGTGACGTTACCTTCGCCGGCCCTTTTTCGGGCGCACCATCGGTCCCCGCCCCCGAATCGGGAATCTCGCTCAACCATCGCAGTGGCGTCTCGCGCTACGAGTCGTCTGCGGCCCATTCGCTCTTGCCTCCGCCGGCTTCGGATGACTTCCTCCCGGGTGCAGGGCCAACCAGTCGGCGATGGGGTCGTCGCGCGATCGCGCTTGGCTGCGCCCTCTCGCTCGGGGCCTTGGGGGTTATCACGTTCTTTCATGGGGCGCGACGTTTCGCGTCAGGCCACCCGAGTTCGGCGTCACCCTCAACCATGATGCCCCCAGGCTCTGGGGCACCGAGTGTGTCGCCCGCTGCGCCCAGCCCGCCGTCCGCCGATGGGCCCGCGATCGAAGGCTCCGATTCCGTTGCGCCCACCGCCGCCGCGGCGGCGGCCATCGCTTCGGCCTCCGCGGTGGCAACGCGGCCTCCGGTTCGCGGCACGGTTGACCGGCAGGCGCCTGGAAAGGCGAAGGCACCGGTAGCCGCGCCACCTCTCAGCGCCGACCCTGATTGCGATCCCCCGTATTCGCTTGACGCCCGGGGTCACAAGATTTGGAAGGACGCATGTTTCCGAAAACGAGACAAGTAGCTCCGCGGGCAGGATTTGGGCCGGCGTTTCTCGTCGGTCTTGCTCTTCTGGCGGCCTCCCGTCGCGTCGACGCCGACGACACGGCAGACTGTATCGCCGCCTCGGAGGCGGCCCAATCGCTGCGCGATCAGCGTGCCCTGATCGAGGCGCGAGACAAGCTGTCCATGTGCGCACGGGACGTATGCCCGACTCCCATTCGCGTCGATTGCATCCAGCAGGAGGTCGAGGTAGACGCTGCGATGCCGTCGCTGGTGGTGCGCGCGAAGGACGCACACGGCGACGATGCGACCGAAGTCAAAGCATTCTGCGATGGGACTGTTTTCGCGACTCAGCTCGACGGAAAATCGCGCGCGGTGGACCCCGGTACGCACACACTTCGGTTCGAGGCAGCGGGGCTGCCCCCCGTCGAACGACGGATTGTCGTCGGCGAAGGCGAAAAGAACCGATTGGTCATCGTCGAGATGGCACCCGCGCTCCTGCCGCCCGGGTCGCCGCTCACGCGCGATGCAGCAAGTTCCAGGGGCCTGCTCGTGCCGGGGTTGGTCGCTGGCGCAATCGGCCTCGTGGCAACGGTGCCGATGAGCCTCTTATGGCTCTCGGGGACCCGGGACGTCCACGACATGCGAACGAGCTGTGCCCCTGCCGCGGGCGGGGCCGGTTGCCCGGCGGACCGCGTCGATTCGGCTCGGACGAAACTGATTCTCGGAGATGTGTTCATGGGCGTCGCGGCTGCCGGCATCGGCACCGGAGCGGTCCTCGTGCTGCTGCGCTCGCCGAGCGCGACGAAGGAAGGGGCCACCGCCCTGAAGCTCGAGGCATGGCCGACGCTCGGCGGCTGTTCCGTGGGCGCTGAGGGTCGGTTCTAAGCGGATCACTTCGCGAGCTTGGTCACCGTGCCGGCCGCCCCGCCGGTCACCCAGTAAATGGCCGTCTCATCCACGGCGATTCCCTGAGGGTCGTTCAGGCCGCTGACCAGCGGCGGAGGCAGCGGTCCTTCATTTCCGATCGGAACGCGATAGAGCGCTCCTTTGGTGTTTCCCGGAGGAGCACATGCCGCCGTGCCCTGATCGAGAAAATAGACGGAGACCCCGTCGGAGACCACGGCGAGCGGGCAGGTTAGGGCGCCGACCGCGATCGTCTTCTCGGTCGCGACGGTGCCAGCCTTGATATTCTCGTAGACGCTCGGATTTGCGGAACCGCCGGTCCAGTAGACATGCGCGCCATCGATGGCGAGCCCGACGAACGTGCCCGTTCCGATCTCGCTCACCGGGCCACCGGCGAGAGGCACACTCTCGGCCAAACCGCCGCCTGCGGTCTTGGATGCGTAATACGCATTCGCATTGTCGATCGCGATCCCCGCCGGCGTTGTTCCGTTCTCTCCGGAGACGTTCAGCTGCACGGCGGCGACACCCCCGTCGCTGTTCGCAGGGGCGGACATGATCTGATTGCCGGTTTGGTCGGTCCAGACCACAGTCGTCCCATTCGAGGCGATCCAGTCGGGCTCGGCCTGATTGGTCGCGATGGTCGTCAGCGCCGCGCCCGTCGGGAGTGCACGTCGTACTTGGCCCGACGCAGTCTTATTCGTCCAGTAAACGAACATGCCGTCGGAGGCGATACCCTGCACGTTCTGCGCGGCGGATCCCGTCACGACGGGCGTGGGCGTGCCCTGGCGCGTCAACGATTTGCTCACTTTGTTGATCGCGCCCGCATCGCTGTCGGCCCAGTAAACAAAAGTCGAATCGATCGCGATGCCGACCGATCCGCTCGTCACGGCCAGCGTGACCGGTCCGCAGAGGCCCGAGTTGCACGCGCCACCTTGGCAGTAGTGACCGCACACCCCGCAGTTGAGCGGATCGGCCATGACGTCTGCGGCGCACGCATCGCTGGAGTCGGTCGGCGACGCGGAATCTTGCTGGGTGCCGGCCTCGCCGGCCGGCCGCACGGTCGAATCGCTGGCGAAGCCGGAATCGGCCCTCGATGGCGCGTCGTCCGCGCCGTCGCGTGGGGTCGGCGGTTGAGGCGCTGAATCACCGGAGGCGCCGGCGTCGGCCGGCTGCGACGCCATTGAGTCGTCCTGCGTGTCGGCATCGGCGGCGAGCTGCGAGTCGTCAGTCACGTCGGCATCGAGCACGGGAGGGCCCCCGATGTTCCGTGCTTCATCGCCGGTGACTTCGAGGCCGTTGAGCGACGTGACCAGACTGCAGGCTCCGAGCGATATCCCCGCAACGACGATCGGGGCGACGCGCATCCACCACACCCGACGATGATATCGCATCGCGCCTGCCACACCACGTAAATTGTCGAGCGTGACATTGCAGTAAATCGGATTCGTCATAAGGGGTAACGAAGGCCAAAGCAGTCCATTAGGCGAAATACGCTACATGCGACTCGGCCTATTGCCGTGTAGACCGGTCGGGGCCACGCCCACAGTAAAATGTCGCACCTCATCCTCTGGACGCGCATAGGAACACGGTGACCGCTCTCGGAGCGGATGGGCTGAGCGCGTCGGGCAATCGGTGCTCGTCTCGGCGATTGCACGGCCAACGTTTCGCAAGCCGACACGGCGAGAGGATCCTCAACGCGGGCGTCCGGCGTCACGAACCAACTTGCGAGCACCGGGGACGTCGGCCGCCGCCACCGCTGCATCCGATGCTGCCCGGCGCACTGGGGCGCGTGTCTGGAAAAGGGCCGGGTGGCATCGCGGTGTCGGGATCCGAGCGTCGGAATGGCTTACGAGGATCGCCCGCCGCTTGCGCCTCGCCTGGCAAAGCCGTAGGTGGGCAATGCACACTTGGAGCGCATGCCGACGCCTTTCAACCAAACCGACCGCCCGCTGATGCAAGCCCTTCTCGTTGGGCCGCTGGTCCTCGACGGCGCCATGGGAACGCAGCTGTACGAACGGGGGGTGCTCTATAGCGCCTGCTTCGAGGAGCTGAATTCGTCGCGCCCCGAGCTCGTTGCCCGCGTCCATGAAGACTACGTGCGCGCGGGCGCTCAAGTCGTCGAGTCGAACACGTTTGGGGCGAATGCCCTGAGGTTGGAAAAATACGGGCTGTCAGCGCGAGTCCGGGAGCTCAACGTCGAAGGCGTTCGAATCGCGCGAGCGGCGGCCGGGACCCACGCATACGTTCTCGGGGCGATGGGTCCGAGCGGCTACTTTCTCGGTGAGGCCGGGCAGGTGAGCGGGGAGGATCTTGCCAAGGTCAAGGCCGTCTTCGCCGAGCAGGCCAGGGCTCTCGTCGAAGAAGGCGTGAATGCCCTGCTCATAGAAACCATTCGTCAAACGCCCGAGCTTCGCATGGCGGTTGAGGCGGCCGTGGAAGCGTCGGAGGGACTCGTTCCCGTCATGGCAAGCGTATCGCTCGATGATCGCGGTCTCATGGCCGAGGGAACTGCGGCTGACGAGGTGGCTCGACTCGCGCGGGAATGGGGGGCCGGCGTCGTCGGCGTCAACTGCTCCGAGGGGCCGATGGCTGTTCTGGCGGCGGTTGAAAAAATGGTGCCTGCAGGCCTGCCCGTCCTTGCCGCGCCGAATGCGGGTTTACCCCGGCGGGTCGACGAGCGCATGGTCTATGTGTCCACCCCCGAGTACTTCGGCGTGTATGCCCAGCGCATGTTCCGCTTGGGCGTGCGCCTCGTGGGCGGTTGCTGCGGAACCACGCCCGAGCACATTCGACGGATTGCGGCCTCGGCCCGGATGGCCGGAGCGGGTGAGGTTCGGGAACGCGGATTCACCGTCGACCCGACCTTGGCACCGGGAGGCGGGAGCCGACAGGAAGTCGGCGCTGTCTCCATCGCGCCGTTCGAAAGCGGCGCGCGCGCGACGATCAGCTCATTGCCCGATGCGATGCTCGGCTCGTTGCCCCCCGTGCCCTTCGCAGAAAGAAGCGATCTTGCGTCCAAGATCGCGCGGCGCAAATTCGTCGTATCCGTCGAGGTCAACCCGCCCGTGGGGCTCGATCCGTCCCGCGCGGTCGCCGCCGCGAGAATGCTCAAAGCGGGCGGGGTGGACGTCGTCAACGTCGCCGACGGGGCGCGCGCGCAATCTCGGATGAGCAATTTGGCCCTCGCCGTGCGGATCCAGCGCGAGGCTGGTCTCGAGGTGATCTTGCACGTGTGCGGGCGCGACAGAAACTTGCTGGCCACATTCGCTCACTTGTTGGGAGCGCACGATCTGGGTGTACGCGATCTGGTCATCATCACCGGCGATCCGCCGAAGATGGGCGACTTCCCCGATGCCACTGCCGTCTACGATCTCGACTCGATCGGTATCCTCAAGCTTGCGACGCGGCTGAACCACGGCGTCGATCCGGCGGGCAAGCCTCTCGGCGCGACGACTCGATTTCTGCTCGCCACCGGCGCCGAGCCGGCGGCTCTCAATTACCCTCGCGAGATCGAGCGCTTGCACCAGAAGAAGGCGGCCGGTGCCGAGGTCATCATGACTCAGCCGGTGTACTCGCCCGAGTCGCTTAATCGCTTCCTCGACGACGTGCGTCCGCTCGATCTGCCGGTGCTGGTTGGGCTTTTGCCGCTTGCGAGCTTCCGCAACGCCGAGTTCTTGCACAATGAGGTGCCCGGCATGCAGGTTCCCGAATCGATTCGCGATCGCATGCGAAAAGCCGGGACGGGTGCAGCGGCACGGAGCGAGGGAGTCCGGATAGCGCGCGAGATGCTCGCCGCTGTGCGGCACCGCGTCGCCGGCGCGTACGTCATGCCGCCGCTTGAGCGCCACGAGCTTGCGCTCGAAGTTCTCGACGGCTTCATGGATGCGTGATGATCCGGGTGTTTGAGCGCCCGGGACCGCGACTCGCTTCGCCGCCCTACGCTCGGGCACGGCTCAGACGCGCGGCGGCTCTCGCCACATGGTCCGTGTGCGTCGGATGCGGAAGGTCATCGTCCGAGCGCCAGCCCTCCTCGCGAGCGCCGATCGCATCGGTCGAGCCGTCGCCTCGCCATGCCGCATGGCCCGGAGATGTCGTCTTCGCCCCAACGCGGTGCACCCCGGTGGCGGGATCGTGGGATTTGGGCGACGGTGGAGCGCCCGTTCGCATCGGCGACCCGTCTCAGGACGAGTTTGAGATCGGAGATGCCGTCAGGGAGCCGACCGGGACCGCCGTGGGCGTCATCCATCGCACGGCGGCCGGTCGGACCGCTGCGATTGCCTGGATCGCCCAGGACACGCGAGGGTCGGCAAATTTGTTCGACTTGGGCCCCACGTTGGGCGACGGCCCTCCGCCGAGACTCATGCGCGGGCCGAACGGCTTGTTTGCGGCTGCATACGGCGCAGCGCGGGTGAGCGTGCGGGCCGACGAGGCGCGCGACCTCATCCTCTATACGGTGCCTCTTCGCGCACCGCCGACGGTCCGCGAGAGCATCCGTCAGCAGCGCGACGACTCGCTGGCGTTCGACGTGGCGGCTTCCGGGGCGAGTATGCTTGCGGTGTGGGACGAGGCGACGACCGGTGCACGGGGCGTCATACGGTGCGCCACGATCCAAGGCGACGCCGGCGCGACGCGCGATCTCTCGCCGCCCGAGTCAGACGCGGAGGCGCCGCGCATCATTGCATCCGCTGGCGGGTTCACGGCCCTCTGGCTCGCGCGTCAATCCGAGGTGGCGCTCGACGACGCGCGAAGCAGCCTTGCCGCCGAGGCCCCCGGTGAGCCTCGAGCTTTCGGTTGGATCGAGTCGATCCGGGTGGACGGGCGCGGTGTCGCCCTGGGACAGGTACGACGCCTGACGTCGATGAACGGGCATGTGTCGGCGTACGACGCGCAAGCCCTCGACGACGCCAGCGTGCTCGTCGTAGCTCGCGACGACGGTGAATCGATGGACGGTTCCGGAGGCACTCTGCTTCGCGTTCGGATGGCAGGCGACCGAGTCGATCCGCCTCTCGCGTTCTCGATGGACGGTTTGGGTCGCGGAGCTCCGATGCTCGTGGACGGCAGTCCCCTGTGGCTGTCGTGGGTAGGCCCACACGAGCAACTTCGCCTCATCCCGCTCGACGCCATCGGGGCGCCCGCGGGGCCGCTCAGCGCGGAAGAGTCGTTGAACGACGCGCGTCCGCTGCTCGTCTTGTCCGCTCCCCCGGGTGCGCCGGAACGCGTCCTCGTGGCGACACCGTTGCGCCCCGAAGCGCAGCTCCGGACATTTGCGTGTGCGCGTTGACGATCTCATCTCGTCGAGGCGCTTCCGTCCGAGACTGCTTTCGACTAGCTTACGACGCGTGGCAGTCGCCGCCCGGCAAGGCCCTTTCCACAACCCGACAACGCTCGGTCGGCGGTACGCGACGCGGGCCCATAGCTCAATCGGTCAGAGCCCCCGGCTCATAACCGGGCTGTTCCTGGTTCGAACCCAGGTGGGCCCACTGGCCGACACGGCAGGCGCCTGCCCGAGAGCGGCTTACTCACGTCTCGGCGCGGCCTCTCGCGAGGGAAACGTGGCATTGCCGTCGCACTCGTCGCAGAGGATACGAGCGTGCGCTATGTACTTTGACACCCCGCCTTGTTCGCCATCGTTCCGGAGAGTGACGCATTGAGCATCCCCGACCACATTCGCGCGCTCGAGAAACTCGCGCAGATTGATTCAGAACTGAAAGAACTTCAGGACCAGCTCGCGCAGGAGCGCTCGACGCTCGACGGGTTGACTTCGGGCATCCGCAAGCTCGACGAGAGGCTGACGATTGATCGCGCATCGATGGGCGTGATGGAGAAGGCCCGCGGTGAACTGCTGCTCGATGTCCGCAACATGAGCCAGCAGCTCGACCATTCCCGCGACAAGCTCTCCCGAGCCCGTACGGAGCGCGAGGCCAATGCCGCGCAACGCGAGCTCGAAGAGCTGCGCAAGCTCGTCCGTGACCGCGAGGACGAGATCGGGAAGCTAACCAGGGACGCGGACGCCGCCCGGCAGCAGATCGAAGGGACGGAGGCCGACCATCGCAAGCTAGCGGACGAACTGGGTGCCCGTGAGGGTGACATCAGCTCGAAGCTCGGCGAGGCGGAGAGCAAGGCGCGCGTCAAGCGGGCGGAACGCGATGCCGCCGTCAAGGCGCTGCCCCCGCCGCTGTACCGCCGTTACGAAATGATCCGATCGAAGCGTGGCAACGCAATCGCGCAGACGAACGATGGGACGTGTAGGGCCTGCAATATGGCGCTTCCGCCGCAGTTGTTTCACCGGCTCCGGCGCGAGCCGACGCTGGAGCAATGTCCCTCTTGCAACCGGCTCATCTACTTCTCTTCGCCACAAGCTGTCGATGCTTCTGCCGCGCCGGAGCGTAGTTGAAGGCTTTCGCTGTCCGAGTGCACCTGCGCGTTCCGCACGCGCGAAGTCTTCGGGAGCGGGCAATGGCCGAGGTGGTAGGCTGGCTGTAGTGTTCCCGGGGCGCGTCCCGACATGAAGAGCTGCCCGAAGTGCCAGCGCGTGTTTCCGGACGACGCCGGCTTTTGTCCGGCCGATGGTACGGCGCTGACCGCGGCCAGCATCGTGCCGGTCGCGCACTCCCAGGAAGACCGGCGCATCGGAGCTCGGCTCTGCGGCCGCTACGAGATTCGCCGAACGGTCGCCGATGGGGGTATGGGTCGCGTCTACGAGGGGATCGACAAGCAGACCAATTCTCGCATCGCGCTGAAGGTCCTCCACGACGATGTCGCCAAGGACGAGGTCGCGCTCGAGCGCTTCAAGCGCGAATACGAAATCAGTGCTCTTTTGCCCCACGAGCACATTGTCAAGGTCCTTGATTTCCAGCGTGACACGGTCGCGGACACCTGGCTGCTCGTCATGGAATTTCTCGAAGGCGAAGAGCTTCGCTATGTCCTGAAACGCGAGAAGGTGTTGCCCCCCGAGCGCGTCGTGCGGGCTCTCTCTCAGGTGGCCATTGGCCTAGACGAAGCGCATGCGCGTGGCTTCATTCACCGCGACCTCAAGCCCGACAACCTATTTCTTTGTGGCCGGCGCGAGGGCGATACGGTCAAGATCCTCGACTTCGGCAGCGTCAAGGACACGTCCGTCGGGAACCGAAAGAAGCTCACCGTGCTGGGCACGACGATCGGGAGTCCGTATTACATGGCTCCCGAGCAGGCCCAGGGCCTCGACACGCTCGATCCGCGCGCAGACGTGTTTGCGCTCGCCGCTTTGACGTACGAATGCCTGACCGGCGAGGTCCCCTTCGTCGGCAACAATGGTCCGTCGATCCTTCTGGCGATTCTGACCAAGGACCCCGTGCCGCCGAGCGTGAAGGCGAAGGACGCAAAGTACCGTGTCCCGCCGACGGTGGACGAGGTGCTCGAGCGAGGCCTTGCGAAGAATCCGGGCATCCGCACGGCGAGTGTCGGAGCGCTTGCAGACGCGATAGGTCACGCCTTCGGCCTCTCGGGCGATCATCGGCAGTGGGCATCGACTCCCCAGCAGGAGCTGGGACGGCAAATAGCAGCCGCGTTGCCGTCGCTCATGGCCGCCAAGGTTGCCGCTGTGGACGTCGCCGCCGATCCGTTCGCTTCGGCCGGGCGCTCGGCCCCGATCGCGAGTGGCTCTGCACTCCAGGGAGGGCGCCAGGGCAGGGACGAGGCTTTCGACGCCGCTCGCAACGCGGACCTGCTGCCCGCCGGCGTTCCGTCGGCCAAACCCGGGTGGCTGCTTCCGGTCATCGTGGGCGTGCTTGCGCTCGTCGTGGGCGGAGCCGTGACCCTGGTCGTCATGGGCCGTTGACCGCCCGTCCGCGAATAATGCCGCAACCTACGCCGGCCGGCCGTGACGACCCCGCTCCGCATCCTGACCTACAACGTGCGTTACTTCGGGCACGCCACCCGAGGCATCGCGAGCACGCGTCGCGCAATGCTCAGGATTGCGGAGGCGATTGCTGGCCTCGTACCGCTTCCCGCGATTGTGTGTTTGCAGGAGGTCGAGACACGATCGATTCGATCGACCGTCGCGCACCGAGGCGGCGAGACTCAGCTCGAGAGATTCATGCAAATGCTCTCCGCCGCGCTCACGGCCGCCGGAAAGCCGGACGGCTATGACGCGTACTACTTCCCGGCGCACGCGTATCGGATCTCCGCGGGCGTGCACGCGTATACGACGGGTCTTGCGATCTTGGCGCACGAGAATTTCGCAGTCGATCACCATAACGCCGAGATGCCGCATGACATCACTCACCGTCGCTTGCATCCGATCCGACGCTTCAAGCAAACCCGAATTTGCGCCCACGTTCGCTTCCGCGATCGCGAGCAGAGTGGCCGCGATCCCGTCGACGTGTTCAACACGCACTTAAGCCTGCCGAGCACGTTGACACGGGCGTTTTGGACCGAGCCTCGCCGACTGGGTTGGGGTCCAAACCAGATCGAGGAGGCGCGCAACCTCGCGCGTTTCGTGGAGCGCGAGAGAACCAGCAGTCGTTTCGTCGTCGTCGGAGATTTCAACGCGCTGCCCGGCTCACCGGTGTATCGCTGTCTCGTCGAGGAGCATGGGTGGATCGATGCATTTGCGCAGCGCTATCGCTTTTCGGTCGACGAGATCGCCGGCTGGCCCACAGCCGGATTTCTGCGAATGCGCATGCACCTCGACCACGTGTTTGCGGGGCCCGGGCTCAAGTGGCTGGACTTCGACGACACGCATCCATTTGGGGATCCGACCGCACCCTTTCACGGCTTGTCGGATCATATGCCCCTGGTGGCGCGCTGCCGGGTGGTCCGAACGGCTCCGGCACCGACACACGCATGACTCCGGCTACGCAGCCCCGGGGTGGAGTTCACTTTGCAGCGGCGCGCGCTTTGGACAGTACTGTGCTCGTCGAAGCCGTAGAATGAAGTCTGACTTTTTTGAGGATCGGAACATGCCGGCCAACGAGACATCCAGCGCCCTGACCGAAGGCGTGCGCGTCACGGTACGAAGCAGTTACGTCGCAGATCAGTCCGTGCCCGCCGCGCGACGCTATGTGTTCGCTTATACGGTCCGAATCACGAACGAGGGGGCGGAACCAGCGCAGCTGCGGACACGGCATTGGGTCATCCGCGACGCCAACGGCAAGGTCGAGGAAGTGAGGGGTCCAGGGGTGGTCGGCCGTCAGCCCTACCTGAGCCCCGGAGAGCACTTCGAGTACACGAGCGGATGCGTTCTGCAGACGCCGACCGGCGAGATGCGTGGGACGTACCAAATGCAGAGGCCGGATGGGCGCGACTTCGATGCGGTCATCGCGCCGTTCTTGCTGGCCCTTCCTCACTCGTTGAACTGAACCGAACAAGCTTGAGCCGGTTGGCGCGAACCGCCATCGCGCTCGCGTGGCCACCGACGGTTGTCCGGGCAGAGCTGTGTGGTCATGGCGCGCCTGGGCTAAGCATCCGTCATGGACGAGTCCACGTTTCAGATGCTCGCCGACCAGGCGTTTTCTAGGATCGGCGACGCATTCGACGACGTCGACCCGGACATCGTCGACTGCGAAGTCGCTGGAAACGTCGTGACGCTCACGCTGTCGGGCGCAAAGAAGTGCGTGGTCAACACGCAGCGACCGACGCGTCAGATCTGGTTTGCGGCCAACGCGCGTGCCTGGCATTTTTCCTGGGACGCGAAGACGCAGCGTTGGATGGACGACAAGGGTCGGGGCGACGAGCTTTTCGCAACGATCGCAAATGTCGTGAAGGACGCCGTAGGGCTCGCTCTGGCTTTTCGATGACCACGGCCTACGAAGTCATGGGCGGCGAAATCAAAGTGCGCGCCGTCATTGGCAAGCTCTACGACAGGCTCTTCGCCGATCCCATCGTGGGCTTTTTGTTTGTGGGGAAAGACAAGCGTCACATCGTCGACCAGCAGGTAATCTTTACGTGCGCGTTTCTAGGGGGGCCAGCGCGCTATGCGGGTCGACCGCTGCCGGAAGCTCATGCGGCATTGCCGCTCTTGCCCGGTCACTTTGACCGCCGTCACCGGGTTCTCTCGCAGGTCCTCGAGGAAGAAGCCGTGCCGGAGGACGTGCGCCGAACGTGGCTCGACATCGACGAAGCCCTTCGTGCAAGTGTGCTCGCGGCGGCGCGTGACGCGCGCGACAAGACCCGCGAGCCCGCGTAGCCGCTTACCGCCCGTTTAGACGGCGGCAAGTCCGCGGACACGCCGAGTCTCTTCTCGGCCACAATGGACTGGCGGTCGTGTGTCGAAAGTGGCAACTCAGTTCGCGATGAGCCAGGTTCGCAGCACATCCGGGAACGACTCGACGAATCAACCCGACACCAACGAGGCTGGCGATTCCGACGGCTTGACCGACGATCACTTGGTGACCGCCCAGATGCCTACGGTGGGGCGGCCGCCAGTTCGCGTCGGCTCTGCGCCCTCGGCTGCGGCGGGCGCCTCGTCGCCGGCGCCACCCCGAGGTGCAGCGTCCTCGGCGCACCAGCGGGACCTCGTTGCCGCTGCGGGATCGACCGTTAAAGCGGCGGGCGAGGGCTCGAGCTGGTGGCGCGCGCTGCTGCTGTCGACCCGACCGGATGCGATGCAGGGTGCCTTGTCCGACGGGAGCACGATGCGGCTGCGGATCGCCGTCGCGAGCGCGGCTCTCGCCTTGATTTGGATTGCCATCGCGCTCGCGATCGGGCTACGCGATCCTCCGTCCGACTTGCTCGTCCCAGCCAGCGTATCGGCGGCCATCGTCGTCGCCCGCGCACTCATCGCCGTGGGGCTCATCGCGTTCAGTACGACGCTGCTCCGGGTGGCGGAGCGTCTCTTCGCCGCCGTCCGGGATGGGCGGCGCGACGACCACTCCAGCCCGAGCTGAGGCCATGCCCAGTCCGCCGTCCGCGCACTCGCGGGGCCAGGCGGAAGGAATCCCGCGCTTTCGTTCGGGCGCGAGTGGCGTTGGGCGAGCCCTGGGCCTTCCAAGGCAGAGCTCCGGGGGACGGCCGCACTTGACGCGCGATGGTGGGAAACCTAAATGGACGGGCGACTCTAACGTTGACGTAAGAGTGTTAGGTTAGAGTTGACCTATGCCCGATCATCATCGCCTCCCTCTCGTGGTGCGTCGTGCCGATCCCGCCGGCGGGCCGGCGGCCGAGCTGGGCCTTCCACGCGGTGACGGTTCGCCTGCGCGCGGATACGCGCAGGAGCGCCGAGGTCTGATGCAAGTAGGCGATCTAGCCCGAGAAACGGGCAAGACCGTTCGCGCGATTCGTATGTACGAGGAGCTTGGGCTGCTGACGCCGGCGGCTCGATCCAAGGGTGGGTTCCGTCTTTATGCGCGCGAGGCTCTGGTCCGCATCCGCTGGATCAGCACGCTCCAGGCGATGGGCTTCAGTCTGGGCGATATCCAAACCGTCGTCCGCGAGTGGGAGCACATCGCGAGCGCCCCGGGCGCGATGAAGCGCATGCGCCAGGTTTACGCGCGCAAATTGGAAGAGACGCGCGATCAAAAACTACGGATTGAGGCGCTCGAGCGCGAACTGGAGTCGAGCGTCGAATACTTGGACACCTGCGACGTATGCGATCCGCAGCGGCTGCTCAGCGCCTGCAACTGCTGCGACCTGCATGACAAGGAGACGGACGTGCCCGAGCTCGTTCTCGGGTTCAGAGCACGTTGATTGCACGTTCAAGCGTGTCGTTTGCGCAAGCTTCAACGCCCGCTCATCGGCTGGCACGAACCAGGAACAAGGTAACGACCATGGCTGTGAAGCTCCCGATTTTCATGGACAATCACTCGACGACGCCGGTGGATCCCCGCGTCGTGGATGAGATGATGCCGTACTTCACTACGAAGTTCGGCAACGCCGCCAGTCGCGGTCATTCGTTCGGCTGGCAGGCTGAGGAGGCGGTCGATCACGCGCGCGAACGCATCGCTCGACTGATCGGCGCGAAGGACGAGAAGGAAATCGTATTCACAAGCGGCGCGACCGAGAGCGACAACCTCGCCATCAAGGGCGTTGCCGAGTTCTACAAGGACAAGGGCAATCACATCATCACGACCGTGACCGAGCACAAGGCCGTTCTCGACACGTGCAAGCGTCTCGAGAAGCAGGGCTTCGATGTTACCTATTTGGGCGTCGGAAAAGATGGACGAGTGGACCCCGACGACGTCAAGAAGGCGATTACCGACAAGACGATTCTCGCGAGCGTGATGCTCGCGAACAACGAGATCGGTACCGTGCAGCCTTTGGACGCCATCGGCAAAATCACCCGCGAACGGGGAGTGCTGCTCCACAGCGATGCCGTGCAGGGGATTGGCAAAGTCGACTTCGACGTCCAGACAATGAACGTGGACCTGGCATCCTTGACGGCCCACAAGATTTATGGCCCCAAAGGAGTCGGCGCCCTGTATGTCCGGCGTAGCCGGCCGCGCGTGCGGCTGGTCGCTCAGATGGACGGCGGCGGCCACGAGCGAGGGATGCGTTCGGGGACGCTTGCCGTCCCCCTCATCGCGGGCTTTGGCAAGGCTTGTGAGATCATGACGCACGAAGGTCAGGCCGAGGCGGCGCGGCTGCGCGCACTGCGGGACCGTCTGCGCACGCGCATCATGGCCGGTCTCGACGAGGTGTACATCAACGGGTCGACCGAGCACGGTCTTCCGGGCAACCTGAACCTGAGCTTCAACTTCGTCGAGGGCGAAGGTCTTATGATGGCGATTAAGGATGTCGCCGTGAGCTCGGGGTCGGCGTGCACGTCGGCAAGTCTCGAACCCAGCTACGTCCTGCGCGCGCTCGGCGTCGGAGATGAGCTCGCGCACTCGAGCATTCGATTCGGGCTTGGGCGCTTCAACACCGAGGAGGAGGTCGACTACGTGGCCGATCTGGTCATCGATAAGGTGCTTCGACTTCGGGATCTGTCGCCGCTTTGGGAGATGCACAACGAAGGAATCGACTTGAAGAGTGTGGAGTGGGTCGCGCATTGACATGCATGGCCGACGTGCCCCGTTGAGTTGGCGACAATGACGACGATGCCAATCCATTTTTTTAAAACGATAAGGACCGAACCATGGCGTACAGCAACAAAGTCATCGAGCACTACGAGAACCCGAAGAACGTGGGAACGCTCGACAAGAGCGATCCGATGGTCGGTACCGGTCTGGTCGGCGCTCCTGCATGCGGCGACGTGATGCGGCTGCAAATCCGAGTCAACGAACAAGGCGTCATCGAAGACGCCAAGTTCAAGACGTTCGGTTGCGGGTCCGCGATCGCGAGCTCCTCGCTCGCCACCGAATGGATCAAGGGCAAGACGATCGACGAGGCCGAGTCGATAAAAAATTCGCAGATCGTGGATGAGCTCAACCTGCCGCCGGTCAAGATCCATTGCTCGGTGCTTGCCGAAGATGCGATCAAGACGGCGATCGCCGACTATCGTAAGAAGCGTTCGGATCGCAAGGCGGCCTCACTCGCAACGTCCGACGAAAAGCCCTGACGGCGCAGCCATGGACACGACGCTCCAACAAACCCAGGCGAAAGAGCCGAGCATTACGGTCTCGAGCGGGGCCGTCGAAGCGATCGCCAGGCAAATGAGGAAGCGAGGCACGCCCGAGGCGAGCTTGCGCCTCGGCATTCGAGGCGGAGGCTGTTCGGGGTTCACTTACGTGATTGAGTTTCACGACGGCGTGCCCCATGGACGAGATCGCGTCCTTGACTACGTGGCGATGGACGGAACACGAGTTCGCGTGGTCGTGGATCCAAAGAGCCTCATCTATCTCAACGGTACCGTGCTCGAATGGGAACAGACTCTGATGCGCCAAGGATTCAAGTTCGCCAATCCCAACGAAAAGAGCGGCTGCGGCTGCGGAAGCTCGTTCTCGGTGTGATGAATCCCTTTGTGGCGCTGGGCCTCGCCCAAACGTTCGACGTCGATCTGGCCGTCGCTCAGACAAGGCACCGTGAGCTGTCGCGTGCCCTCCACCCCGACCGCTTCGTGGGCACGAGTGCGACCGAGAAGCGCCAGGCGTTGGCGAAAGCGGTGGAAGTCAACGAAGCATGGCGGATTGTGCGGGATCCGCTGCTGAGGGCAGAGGCGCTGATCGGGCTGAGCGGTGTTTCCGTCCGAGACGAGGACGGCCCCAAAGCCGATCCGGCGTTTCTGATGGAGATGCTCGAGAGGCGCGAGGCTCTCGCCGAGGCGAAGAGCGCGCGCGATCTGAGCGCTGTCCAGAGGCTAGCCGAGGCCATCCAGGCCCGAATCGGGGCGGTGCAGAGTGACCTGTCGGGCGGCTTCGCGCGCGGCGAGCGTGGCTCGCTCCTGGGCAAGGTGGGGGAGCTCAGGTTCTATCGGCGCTTGCTCGACGACGTTGTTGCGGTCGAAGACGAACTGGCGGCGTGAATGGCTCTGTTTGAAATATTCGATCCGAAAGCGAACCCGCGGCCCATCGGCATCGATCTGGGCACCACCAACTCTCTCGTCGCTTACGTCGCTAACGAACGTCCCGTTGCGATTGCCGATTGCGACCTCGAGACGATCGTACCCAGTGTCGTCGCGTATTTGCCGAATGGCGAGGTAGTCGTCGGGCGCCGTGCCGTACGGCTGGCGTCGGAGCATCCGCGCGACACGATCGCGAGCGTGAAGCGGTTCATGGGTCGCGGCGCCGACGACCCCGAGACGCGACGTCTCGGTCCGTACGCGTTTGCTCCTCCATCGGCCGGCGGGGCCAACACGGTTCGCTTTCAGATGACCGGAGGGAGAATCGTCACTCCCGTCGAGGTGAGCGCAGAGATCTTGCGTGCACTCAAGGAGGTTGCGGTCGACGCTCTACGGAACGTCGGTCCCGCCGTGATCACCGTTCCGGCGTATTTCGATGACGCCCAGCGGCAAGCCACGCGAGACGCTGCACGTCTCGCCGGTCTGGACGTGCTGCGCCTTCTCAACGAGCCTACGGCCGCGGCACTCGCGTACGGGCTCGAGAGAAAGCACAATGGCACGTTCGCCGTGTACGACTTGGGGGGGGGGACGTTCGATGTCACGGTGCTCGTCCTCGACGAGGGGATCTTTCAGGTGCGGGCCACGGGCGGCGACAGTCAGCTCGGCGGCGACGACATGGATCGGGCCGTCGCGCATGAATTGCTCGGGGCACTCGGTTTCGAGGGAATCCAGCAGACTCCCCAACTCGTGCGACTCGTGCTCGATGAGGCTCGCAAGGTCAAGCACGCGCTGACCGTTCAGGAGACGGTCGATGCGGAGGTGCCGGGCCAGCGTCGCCTTACACTCACCCGTGCGCGGTTCGACCAACTGATTCGCCCTCTACTCGAGCGCACGGGCGTTGCGTGCTTGCGTGTTTTGAGGGATGCGGGGCTCAAGCCGCAGGACTTGGACGGTGTGATTCTCGTCGGCGGTGCGACTCGCGTGCCTGCCGTGCGCCGCTATGTCGCAGAGCTGTTCAAGAGAGAGCCGATGGCCGACATCGATCCGGACCAAGTGGTCGCCCTCGGAGCAGCGGTTCAGGCGGACTTGCTGGCCGGGGTGGGGCAACGCGAGGACGTGGTGCTCCTCGACGTCATTGCGTTGTCGCTCGGCATCGAGGTCGGTGGTGGCGTCGTCGATCGAGTGCTGCCGCGAAACTCGACGATTCCCTGCGCGGGGCGCGCGACGTACACGACGCAGGAGGACAACCAAACTGGCTTTGAAATCCATGTCGTACAAGGCGAGCGTGAGCTTGCCGCCGACGACCGGAGCCTCGCGCGCTTCACGCTCAAAGGTATCCCTCCGATGCCAGCAGGGATCGCGCGTCTCGAGGTCACCTTCGAGGTCGATGCCGACGGGCTGCTGAGCGTGCATGCAAAGGAGCTGACGACCGGAGTCGAGCAGACGGTCGCCGTCAGGCCGAGCTACGGACTGGACGATGCCACCGTCGAGCGCATGCTGCTCGAGGCGCTCGATCGCGGCGAGGAGGATCTCGTCAACCGGCGGCTCGCGGAGAATCGCGTCGAAGCTCGGCGAATCCTCGCGGCCGCACGCAAAGCGATCGACCTAGACGCCGACCTTCTCCAGCCCGGGGAACGAGCTCGAATCGAGAGCACGTGGGCCGCGCTCGAGAGTGCGGCGTACGGCGACGACCCGGCGCGCATCCGCTCGTGCGTCGAGACGCTCGACGATGCCACCAAGGCGTTCGCCGGTCGGCGAATGAATCGCGCCATCGCGCGAGCCATCGAGGGCAAGCGCGTCGACGCGGTCGAGCGGGCGGTCGAGCATGCCAAGGGCGTCGAGCTGGCGCACGCCCGCTGAGGAGCGGACACGGGATATGACGACAGTTCGCTTCAAGGGGTTCGGCGAGGTCGAAGTGCCGCTGGGTACGACCCTTCTCGAGGCCGCGACGAACGCGCGTTTCCCGGAGGGCAGCGCGTGCGGTGGCGTTTGCGCCTGCTCGACGTGCCACCTGTACGTGACGCTGGGCGGAGCGCTCCTCAGCGAGCAAGAGGACGAAGAGGCGGACATTCTCGACAAGGCGTTCGACGTTCGCGCAACTTCTCGGCTGGGCTGTCAGTCGCGCATCGTTGCAGAGGGCGAGGTCGAGGTCGAAATCAGTCGCGAGAGTCTGCACGCATACGAAAACGAACATCCGGCCGAACGTGGGAAGTACACACGGCCGGCACGGGCCTCCGAGCGCTAGTCCGCAACATCCGCGCCGGTCGGCGCGGGCGGAGTCGTCCACTCAGCTCAGGCGAAGGCCTGGGGCCGGGTGCCTCGCGCAGACGTCTTTGACCTCATCGGCGATCCGCACAAGGCTGATCTCGTCCGAGGGTCGTTGCGTTACGCGATCGATCCAGTCCGCGATACGGAGCATGACGTCTGTGCCCATACCGCGTGAGGTGACCGAGGGCGTGCCGATGCGAACGCCCGAAGGATCGAAGGGCTTCCGTGCGTCGAAGGGGACCGCGTTGTAATTGAGCACGATTCCCGCCCGATCGAGCGCTCGTGCCAACTGCTTGCCGGTCACCCCCTTGCTCGTCACGTCGACGAGCATGAGGTGATTGTCTGTTCCACCGGTGCTCACACCGAAGCCGCGCTCGGCAAGGGCGCGCGCCAGAACGCGGGCGTTTTCGACGATGGCCTGCGCGTACAGCTTGAAATCGGGTCGCGCGGCCTCGTCGGCAGCGACGGCGATCGCGGCGGTCACATGGTTGTGTGGCCCGCCTTGCAAGCCGGGGAACACGGCCTTGTCGATCGCCGCTCCGTACTCCTTCTTGCAGAAAATCATGCCGCCGCGCGGTCCACGAAATGTCTTGTGCGTCGTGGACGTCACGATGTCGGCCACGCCGATGGGCGAGGGATGGACCCCGCCGCATACGAGCCCCGCAATGTGCGCCATGTCCGCCACGAGAAGGGCTCCGACTTCGTCGGCAATGGCTCGGAAGGCCGAGAAATCGATCCGTCGCGGGTACGCTGTCGTGCCGCACCAAAGGATCTTGGGACGATGTTCGCGGGCGAGATCGCGAACCTGATCCAGGTCGATGAGGTGGTCCTCCTTTCGTACTCCGTACTGGACACTCTTGAAGTACTTGCCCGTGATGGACACGGAGTGGCCATGAGTCAGGTGTCCGCCGGCCGGGAGCGATAGGCCCATAATCGTGTCGCCGGGTGCGCAGAACGCGAAATAAACGGCGAGGTTGGCGGGGCTTCCCGAATACGGCTGAACGTTCACGTGCAGGTCGTCGGCCGTGCCTTTGCCTGCGGCCGTGGAACCGAAGAGGCTCTTGAGCCGTCCGATCGCCAGCTCCTCGATCTGGTCGATCACCTGTTGCCCTTCGTAATAGCGCTTGTGGGCATACCCCTCCGAGTACTTGTTCGTAAGGACCGAGCCGGTGGCCTCCATGACGGCGCGAGAGGCATAGTTTTCGCTGGCGATCAGGCGGACCTTTTCGTGTTCGAGGCGGCTCTCGTCCGCCACCAAGCGGGCGACGGCGGGGTCGGATTCCACGAGCGACGGATTGAAGGCAGCGGGGGGCCAGGACATGCGAAATGATGTACCAGAGCGGCTGCTGGCGCGCGATGGGCCGTGCTAAGTCTCGGCCACGATGCTCCCGCTGGTGCTCGCCGCTTCGGCTCCCGCGACCACCGCCGTTGCCGTCAGTCAGCCACCGGAGTCGAATGGGGTCGAATCGCCGCCCAAGCACCGTAGCGGTATCCTCTTGGGCTTGGCGCTCGGCGCCGGCTTCGGCCATGGGGCCGGGTACCCCAACAACGCCAACGACATCGGCACGACCGACTACTCTTCGAGCGGCTGGATACCCGGCACGAGCGGCACTCTCCTGCTGATGGGCGCTTTAGCGGACTATCTCAACTTCGGGTTCTGGTTTGCGCAGGCTGGCTTCAGGGACAGCTCGCAGAAGGCCAACCAACTTGGCATCGGCCTTCGCGTCGAGACGTTTCCTCTGATGGCCCTGTCCCCTCGGCTGTCAGGCGTCGGGGCATTTGCCCAGTTTGGTCTGGGCATCGCGAAGCTGACGACGCCGGGGCTGCCGGACGCGGGCGGAACGCAATCCTATGCCGGTGCGGGCGTCTTTTACGAGTGGCCGCTTGGCCACTTCCTCGGTGGTCACGCGGGGATAGGTCCGAGCCTCGAGTACGATGCCGTCTTCACGAGGCCGTACGATGCAAGTGGCCTGATCGCGAGCGCGAGGCTCGTATTTTACGGCGGACCGTAGCCGACGGCTGAGGACGGCACCTGCTATCGTCTCGTGCGTGGCTCCCTCCGACCCGTTTGGGCTTGTCGGTGAAGTGCTCGATGGGCATTTCCGCGTCGAGCGCTGCGTCGGCGAAGGAGGGTTCAGCATCGTTTACAAGGGTACCCACGTTGGGCTGGGCGAGCCCATTGCCATCAAATGCCTGAAACTGCCGCCTGCGCTCGGCTCCGCGATTGTCGAGTCGTTCATTAGGCGCTTCCGCGACGAGAGCCGTCTGCAATACAAGCTGTCGCAGGGCAATCTGCATGTCGTGCGCAGCATTGCGAGCGGAACGACGATCGCCCCTTCGACCAGCGCTCTTGTCCCGTTCACCGTGCTCGAATGGCTCGAGGGGCGATCGCTTGCGGCTGAGTATGCGGACCGTCAGGAGCGCCGTCTCGGCCCCCGTCCATTGGAAGAAGTGGTGCGATTTCTGGACTCCGCGGTCGATGCGATCGCTTACGCGCACGCGCAAGGCGTGGTCCATCGGGATCTCAATCCCGGGAACTTCTTTTTGGCGAGAACCCAGGCTGGCGTGCGGGTCAAAGTATTGGATTTCGGGGTCGCCAAGGTCATGGCGGATTCGGCGCTGGCGATGGGCCCCAGCGCACGCACCATCGGCAACATCCGCATGTTCGCGCCCGCGTATGGGGCGCCGGAGCAATTCGATGAGCGCGTCGGCGCGATCGGCCCGTGGACGGACGTTTACGCGGTCGCCCTCGTCGCGCTCGAGGCGCTTCGAGGGGCACCGGTCATGGACGGGGAACACCTGGGCGAGTTTGCGATGAAGGCGCTCGACCCCTCGATCCGGCCGACTCCGCGGCGCCTCGGGAGTGCGGTCGGCGACGCCGTGGAGCGAGTGTTCGCGCAGGCTGTGGCCTTGAGACCCGGAGATCGACCGCGGGACGCGGGAGAGTTCTGGGGCATGCTCAAGCATGCCATGCACGCCGATTCCAACTCGGGCCGTCCTCCGCATGCGGAAGCGCCTGTTTTCAGCCGCGAAGGCTTCGGCAACACGGTTCGCATGGAGGAGCGCGTTGCATCCGCAAGAGTGCCTGACGAAGTCAGTTCCCAAGCGGCCAGCGTGGATTTGGCGGCCCGAGGTCGAACGCTACGTGTGGACCGCAGTCCCTTCAGCCCCGCGCCCGGGGGGGCGCAAGGGCCGGCACCCGAGGACAGAGGCGTCCGTGCGCCCGAGCCCGCGGTGCGGCCGTTGTTTTCGGTTACGCCCGCCCCAATCGGAATGGTTGCGCCGATCGCCATTGTGGTCGCGCTCACGCTTGCCGCGCTCGGGATAGGGGGCACTCTCATTTGGTACGCGCGCTCGCACGGTCCTGACGCGCCGGTTCTCCATCGGTAGGCGCGCACCGGGTCCGCCCTTTCGGACGGGCTCCGGCAAGTGAGCGCTCGACCCGATCGCCTGACGGTGGCACAAAGGACTCCAGAATGTCCGGCACCGTAGACCCCATTTCGCGCGCGCTCTTCGAGCGGGCGCGCCAAGTCATCCCCGGCGGCGTCAACAGTCCCGTGCGCGCATTTGGAGCGGTCGGGGGCACGCCGGTTTTCGTGTCGCGCGCTGAAGGCGCGCACCTCTATGGGGCCGATGGACGGCGGTACATCGATTATGTCGGCTCGTGGGGTCCGATGATTCTCGGTCATGCGAATGCCGCGGTGGTAACCGCGGTCGCCGATGCCGCTTCGCGCGGGACGAGCTACGGAGCTCCGACGGAGCTCGAGGTGCGCTTTGCCGAGCGTATTTGCTCCATCTATCCGTCGATCGAAATGGTCCGCGCCGTTTCGAGCGGGACGGAGGCGACGATGAGTGCCGTTCGCGTCGCGAGGGGCTACTCGGGGCGCGACGTCGTGGTCAAGTTCGAAGGGTGCTACCACGGACACGCAGACTTTCTCCTCGTGAAGGCCGGCAGCGGGGCGGCGACGTTCGGCGTTCCGGATTCGGCCGGAGTTCCCGCGGCGACCGCGGCGAACACGCTCACGCTGCCTTACAATGATGTGGCAGCGCTTCGCTCCTTGTTTGCGAATCGTGGCAAGGAGATCGCGGCGGTCGTCGTGGAGCCGGTCGTCGGCAACATGGGCGTCGTGCCGCCGACCCCCGGTTTTCTCGAAGCGATCGTCAGCGAATGTGCGCTGCACGGGGCCTTGTCGATCTTCGATGAGGTCATGACCGGTTGTCGCGTGGCCCGCGGCGGAATGCAGCAGCGAGCGGGAATACGACCGGACATGACCTGTCTCGGCAAGATCGTGGGGGGCGGTTTGCCGCTCGCCGTCTACGGCGGCAAGCGCACTGTCATGGAGCGAGTGGCTCCCCTGGGCCCGGTCTATCAGGCTGGCACATTGAGTGGAAATCCCGTTGCGATCAGCGCGGGTCTGGCGACGCTGGATCAGTTGGACGACGACTTGTACGAGCGCCTCGAGGCGCTCGCCGCCCGGCTGGAAAGCGGCTTGAACCAGTCGATTGGGGCTCACGGCGTCAGCGCATGTGTCCAGCGCGTGGGCTCGATGATCACACTGTTCTTTGCCCACGGCCCCATCCGCTGCTGGGGGCACGCGGCGCTCTGCGACACGAAGGCTTTCGCACGTTGGCACCGTGCGATGCTCGAGCATCTCGTCTACTGGCCTCCGTCCCAGTTCGAGGCTGCGTTTGTGAGCGCGGCGCATACGGATGCCATGATCGACGAAACAATCCGCGCATCCGACGACGCGCTTTCGGGCTTCGAGTAGTCGAGATTCCGCCGGCCAGCCCTCGGGACGCTACTGCGCAGCGGCGGGTGTGCGCTCTTCGTCGAGGACTGCGCTCATTCGGTTCTCCCGGTCGACGTGAACCACCCGCGGTTTGCGCACGGCGGCCTCGTCTTCCGTCATCCACCCATAGCTTGCGAGGATGACGAGGTCGCCCGGCTGGACCAGATGCGCTGCGGCACCGTTGATACCGACCTCACCCGAACCGCGTCGCCCGGGGATGACGTAGGTCGAAAGTCTGGCGCCGTTCGTCACATCGTAGATGTCGATTTTTTCGTTGGCGAGAAACCCGGCCGCGTCGACCAGATCGGCATCGATGGTGATGGAGCCCACATAATCCAGGTCCGCGCGGGTTACGGTCGCGCGATGGATCTTTCCAAGCAAAAAATGCCGCAGCATGTTCTCCTCGGTCGGGGCCACGAACGGGTCCCCGCCTGCCATGGAAAATGAGGCCAGCCGGGTCTCAGGTCAATCCCGCAGCTTAGGATCCCATCCCTTCGGTTCGGCCGCGGCTCGCGTCGGTCGGGCTCGCTTCGTCAGGCGAGTCTTGAAAAATCGGCAATTCTAAGCATCGACTGAGCGCCGAACGCCAGAGTTTCGAGACGCTTGGGCGTAAACGGGTCGTGCGGATCGTTCACGAGCGTTTCCAGGAAGATGCGATCGAGCTCGGTGGCGACCCGTTCCATGTTCATGAGGGCTTCGCGCACGGCGTTCTCCGACGTGAGGGCCTGCGTCGCGTCGTCGAGGGCTTGAACCAGTTTCTGGATGGCCCGATCGTCGCCTTTCGGACTCCTCTCGAACGCGGCGAGCGGATGAAGCTGCGGCCGAGCCTCGCGACTGATGCCCCCCAGCCGCTTCGCGATCACTTTCGCTTTGTCGAGCCACGACTCCTTGGCGTCCACGACGGATTGAAGCACGCGCGCCCGCGCGGCAGCGGCGACGACGTTTTGCAAAACCGCGGGTCCGCTTCCTGCGATCACCGCGTCGGCGACACTTCCGCTCGTAAAGCTGCCGAGCAATCCTCGCAGCCGCTCGGTGGCGAACTCGTCGAGCTTCGCGATCGTCTCCTCTCGCGACAAATCCAGAAGTGTGCCTCCGTAGCCGTCGTAGGCAAGTGCGACGACGGTCGAAAACGCAACCGCAGAGTAGCCACGATCGATGATGATCCGCAGCGCGCCGATGCATGCGCGTCGAAGCGCAAACGGGTCTGCAGCACCGGTTGGAGCGAGGCCTACGGCAAAGCAACCCGCGAGGGTATCGAAGCGATCCGCGAGCGCGACCGTGGCGGCAACGTCGTCCTGAGGGACGTCGCCTTGGGCCCCGACGGGCTTGTAATGGTCACGGATCGCGTCGGCCACGTCCCGAGCCTCGCCCCGCGCCGCCGCGTAGGCGCGCCCCATGTCGCCTTGGAGCTCGGGAAACTCGCCGACCATGAGCGTTACGAGATCGCACTTGCAAAGCCGCGCTGCGCGATGGATTGCCCGACGTCGCGCGTCGTTGACGTGGAGCGCACCGGCAAGCGCCTCTCCGAGGCGAACGATGCGAGCGACTTTATCGCGGACGGTACCCAGCCGATGGTGAAATACGATACCGCCCAGTTTCTCCAAGCGCGAATCGAGCGGGGTCCTCTGGTCCTCCTCCCAAAAAAAGCGCGCGTCGGCCAGACGGGCGCGCATGACCCGATTCATTCCAGCGACAATGAGATCGGGCCGATTGGCGGTGTTCACGACGGCAAGGAAATGAGGCAGGAGTTCATCGTGGCTCTTTTGAACGCAGAAGTATCTCTGATGTCCTCGCGCCACGGCGCGAATGACAGCCGCCGGTAGCTCGAGCACGGCAGCGTCAAAAGAGCCGGCGATGACATGAGGCTCCTCGACGAGCGACGCATTCTCGCCGACCAACATCGGTTCGGGGTCGTAGGCTCCCTGCAAAGCCCGAGCAGCCGCGTCGACGCGATCCATCATCGTCCGGACGCGCTCGTCGCGATCGACCAGAACGTGACGTTCGCGCAGTTGCACCACGTAGGTCTCGGCGTTGGCCACGGCGAACGGGGAGGGTGCGAGGAACCGGTGCCCGCGCGACGTGCGGCCGCTCTTCGCGCCGGCAAACACCATGGGGACGACTTCGTCTCCGGCGAGAGCGACGAGCCACTGCACCGGGCGCCCGAACGTCGTATCGAGGTCCCCCCATCGCATCGATTTTCGAAAGGGGATGGATCCGCATATGGCGGCCAAGGCGGCGCCCAGCAGATCCATGGCGAGGCGACCTTTCTGGACGCGACGGCCGACGACGTAGCGGCCCGACCGCTGCTTGGGTCCGGCCGCCCTCTCGACGACATCGAGATCGGTCACGGCTACTGCGATTTTCGCTGCAAAGGCTTCGGCCGCTCTCGTGGGCCTACCGTCTTTGAACGCCGTGGCTTCGGGAGGCCCGATCACCTCCTCGTCGAGATCGAGCTGACGCGTTGCGACGGACCGAACCAAAACCGCCAGCCGGCGCGGCGTCCCCAAGGCGTGCACGGTGCCGTGCGTGAGTCGGGCTTTGGCCAGCTCGTCGGCGGCAATTCGGGGAAGTGCGTCGAGCGCCCCGTCGACGAACGAGGATGGGAGCTCTTCGACGCCGATTTCCAGGAGAACAGGGAGAGCTGAAGGCTCGAGCATGAAGGCGCCGAAACACTTAGTGCGGAAGCGATGCGAGGTCGAGGACCGGGGCGTACGGGGCGAGCGGTAGTAGCTTGGCTCGTGCGACATGCCGGGCCCGCTCCGATACGTCTTCGACCCCATCGGGATCGTGCGCTCGCCCTTCGTGGAGAGGGCTGCGGCACCGCGGCAGGCGGTCGTCGCGGCCGACGTGATCGGCCGCATCGAGCTGTATCCCGGTCACGGTTACGAGCACGCGCTCGAGGGGCTCGAACAGTGGCACCGCGCATGGGTTGTCTTTGTGTTCCACAAGAACGTCGAACAAGGGCGGGGATGGCGACCGAAGGTGACGCCGCCGCGAAGTGAGCAGAGACAGGGCGTCTTCGCTACCCGGTCGCCCCATCGACCCAATCCAATTGGTCTCAGCGCCGTGACCGTTGAGCGGGTCTCTGACCTCGTGGTTCACGTCCGCGGGATCGACATCCTCGACGGGACGCCGGTGCTCGACCTCAAGCCCTACGTGGCCTACGCCGATGCGCATCCCGACGCGCATGCGGGGTGGCTGGCTGCAACCGATCCGGTCGCGCCTTGGCAAGTGACGTTCTCGGAACACGCCCAAGCCCAGCTCGAGTGGCTGCGGCTTCACGGCGTCGACCTGGGGCCCGCGATCCGGTCCACTCTTGCTCTCGGTCCGCAGCCGCACGCGTATCGACGCATCCGCCAGCGATGCGGCACGATGACGCTGGCGATCAAAGATTGGCGGGTCGACTTCGCGGTCGGGGGGCGGACCGTCTCGGTCGGCGGAGTGCGCACCGGGTATCGGGCGCGCGACCTCGCAGCCAACCCCGCGCTCGAACTCCATAGAGCGTACGTAATGCAATTCTCATCGAGCGTTTGACGTGCGGCAGGTCAGTCGCCGAAAAGATCGAGCGTTCGCCGATCCGCGGACGCGCGTCGAGCGCGCCTCTCACCCCAATGCCTGAGGGCTTGAATTTTTTCCTCATAAAGGGTGGCGAGCGGGACCAATTCGCGTGCGGCGGCACGCAGGTGCTCGTGCGTGAGTTGCTTGTGTTCTGCGTACGCCCGAAAGAGTCCTCCGGTGACCATCTGCTCGATCTCGGCGCCGGACCAATGCTCGAGCGGATGGGTTAGCTCTGCGACCGGGTAGGTCGCAGGATCCCGTCCCCGGCGCTTGAGGTGCACGGCCAAGATTCGAGACCTCTCCTGAGGCGACGGCAGGTCAACGAAGAACACTTCGTCGAATCGGCCGCGCCGCGCCAACTCCGGCGGAAGGCGGTCGACTTCATTGGCCGTGGCTGCCACGAACACCGGGGCACGCCGCTCCTGGAGCCACGTTAGAAAGGCTCCGAATACGCGTGCTTGCGCCGCGTCGCCGGATTGTCCACCCACGCCGCTGAGGCCTTTTTCGATCTCGTCGACCCACAGCACCACGGGCGCTACGGCTTCGACCGTGCGAGCCGCCTCATGGATCGCATGCTCCGGCGAGGCCGCTGCGAACACCTCGGCAAAGTCGAGACGCACGAGGGGCAGCGAAAGAACGCTGGCTGTCGCTTTGCTCACGAGTGACTTGCCGCAACCCTGCACTCCGCTCACGAGCATTCCGCGGGGCTCAGCCAAGCCGAACGCTCGTGCGCCATCGTCGAACGCGAGCACGCGCGTTCGGAGCCACCCTTTGAGGACATCGAGCCCCCCGATGTCCTCCAGCGACACCTCCGCATCCACCAGTTCGAGACACGCGCTTCTACGGAGCGCGCCGCGCTTTTCGGCGATCACGTGGCGTAAGGCGTCAGCGCCGTCGTCCAGTGCGAGCGACCGAGCGAAGCGGAACGCGCGGCGTGCTTCGTCGAGTGTTAAGCCGAGGGCCGCGCGAACGAGCGCGTCGCGGAAAGCGACGGACGGCGGGTTCTCGACGTCGAACGCCGCCGAGAGCGCCTCGACGTCCGGAAGGGGTAACGTCAGGATGCGCACATCGCGATCGAGTTCCGGCGGTAAGCTCGCCATCGGCATCACGAGCACCAACGGCAGCGGGCGGCGCGTGGCGGCCGCATCGCGCAAGGCGCGCACCACCCGAGGCTCTCTCAGCCACGGATGGAAGTCGAGCATGACCCACGCGACGTCCGGGTCGCCCGACTGCGCGGCCTGTTCGAGAGCGGCGACGGGGTCGCGCGCTTCGGGGTCGTGATCGAAGCCTCGGGTGGCGGTCCACTCGACGACCCGCTTCGCCCGGAACGCGTGACCGACGAGCGTGCTCGCCCGACGCTCCTCGTGGGTCACGATGCAAACAATCGGAGTCGTCGCGATCGCAGCCGCTTGCAAGTCGCGCACGAACGACGCCGCCATTCATGCCTCCGTCGTGACGCGTAGGACTTCTTCGAAGCTCGTCATTCCTTTCGCGAGCTTTTTGATGGCGGCCTCGCGCAGCGTCAGAAGGCCATCGCGGCGGGCCTGCTTCAGAATCTCCGCGGAGCTCGACTTGGCCGCGATGAGCTTGCGAATCTTGTCGTCGACCTCGAGAACTTCGAAGAGGCCGGTACGTCCGTACAACCCGGTTGAACGGCACGAAACGCATCCTTCACCCAAGGCGACCATGAGCTCGGGCTCCTGACCCTGGGCGCGAAGCTCGTCCATGTTCAAGCCAAGGAGCCCCATTTGATCGGCGGTCAAGAACGTCTCGACGCGACACGACGGGCACACCATTCGTACGAGGCGCTGGGCGATGACGCCGACCAACGTCGACGAAAGAACGAATGGGTCTACGCCGAGCTCCAGAAGTCGGGTCACCGCGCTCGACGCGTCGTTCGTATGCAACGTGGCGAGCACCATGTGCCCCGTCAATGCCGCCTGGAGCGCGATCTCGGCGGTCTCGCCATCGCGAACTTCCCCGACCATGATGATATCTGGGTCCTGCCGCAATACATGCCGGAGCGCTTCGGCGAACCCGACCCCGATCTTCGGTTGAACGGAGACTTGATTGAATGCGTCGACTACGATTTCGATGGGGTCCTCGATCGTCACGACGTTGACGTCGGGCGTTGCAATCGACCGCAGCGCTGCGTAGAGCGTTGTCGTTTTGCCGCTGCCCGTCGGGCCGGTCACCAGAAGGAGGCCGTACGGTCGGGCGAGAAATCTCTCCGCAAGCTGGAGCTGTGTGTCGAACAACCCAAGCTCGGGCACTTCGCGCAAGAGGGCGCTCGGGTCGAAGATACGAATCACCAACTTTTCGCCGAAGGCCACCGCGATGGTCGAGACGCGCATCTCGATTTCGCGGTCGCCCCGTGCGGTCTTGATGCGTCCGTCCTGTGGCCGACGCTTCTCAGCGATGTCGAGCCGAGCGAGAGTCTTGATGCGCGACACGACCGCCGGGTGGACCGCCTTCGGCAACGTGTGAACGTTGTGAAGTACACCGTCGATTCGCATCCGAACGGCCGAATGCTCGCGGCGCGGTTCGACGTGGACGTCGCTTGCGCGCTGGTCGAGCGCATAGTGCAGCAAGTACTCGACTGCGGCGACGACGTGGCTGTCGGTCGCCTCGATCTCGTCGACGCGCTTGAGTTTTACGTAGCGCTCGAGGTTGCCGATGTCGACGCCCGTGGTGGCTTGTTGCTCTGCCGCGTCGACCGCGCCGCGGAAGCCGTAAAAGTCCGTGATGAGCCGCTGAATGTCGCTAGGGGTGGATATGACAAGTCGCGGCTCCCGCCTCACGTGCGCCTCCAATGCCTGGACGAGCGCGTGGTCGAGAGGGTCGCCGACCGCGACCGTGACGGTCCGATCGTCGGCGGCGACGACCAGCGCGCCGTGCCGACGCGCGAACGGCCGCGAAAGAAGCTGCGGCGCAAGCTTCGCGTCAATTTTGAGAGGGTCGAGGTCGATGAAGGGCAAGCCGACGTGTTGGGCGAGGGCCTGCATCACGGCACGTTCCACGAGAGGAAACCGTGCGTCGCCGGCCTGGCCGAGGCCCATCGCGGCGATGACTTCGGCGGGGTGCACGTGTTCGCCGCCGCCCCCGCCGGCCCGCCTGCGCGTGCCCGCTGTGCGCGATCGGATCAGCCGCGCATGCATGGTGTCACCTCGAGCGATCGCGTCCCGGCGCTGAGCCTCCGTCAATAGACCGGCTTGCACGAGCAAGCTGCAGAGGTAATCGAGCGTCAGTACCGCGCTGGCCGCGGGGGCTTTGGGGGACATGGGTACCGTTGCGGGTTCAGCGTACACCCACGTCGAGGTCGACGGTTGCGGTCGCCGCGCTACGCTGGCGGCTACCATGACCTCGCCATCCATCGACGCCGAGCTCACCGAGCTACTCCGTCTCGGTGATCGCATCGTCCGTCTTGCCCGGGAGCGCGGGGGGGCGGACCTGGTCGCCGAATGCGTCCTCCGCTCGGGCGCCGAGTTGTCTGCACGCGTGCGCAAAGGTCAGCCCGAGCTCGTGGAGGAGGCCGGGACGCGTTCCGCCGGGCTCCGGGTCATTCAGGACCAGCGGGTCGCGACGACGTCCACGAGCGATCTCACGGAGGCCGGCATTCATCGTTTCGTGTCCGATGCGGTGGAGCTCGTGGGCTTGTCCCAACACGATCCGTTCGCCGGACCGGCGGATCCGAAGCTATTGTGCGACCCCGCCGCCATGCCGGATCTGCAGCTGTACGATCCCGCCGGGGGCGGCGTCGATGCGGCTCAGGCGATTGCGATGGCGCGCGAAGGCGAGGCGGCGGCATTCGGATTCGACCCGCGCATTACCAACAGCGAAGGAGCCACGTTCGGGCGCACCGCCGGCGGCGCAGCCGTCGTTCTTTCGAGCGGCTTTCGCGCGAGCAACAAGGGATCGTATCAATCGCTGAGCGTCGTGCCGGTGGCCGCCGACGAAGGCGGCAAGAACCGACGGGGCCATCATTGGACGGGGCGTCGCCACCTTGCGGAGCTCGACTCGCCCGTTTCCGTCGGTCGCGAGGCGGCGCGTCGCACTCTCCGAAAGCTCGGCGCTCGCACGGTGGCGACGTGCGAAGTCCCCGTCGTCTTCGACCCGGACGCGGCGCGAAGCATCCTCGGGATGCTCGCCGGGTGCGTGATGGGCGGTGCGATATGGCGGAAATCAAGCTACCTGGTCGACCGAGAGGGAACGCGCGTCGCGAGCGATCTGGTGACCGTCATCGACGACCCGCTAATCCCGCGTGCACCCGGATCGCGTCCGTTCGATGGAGAGGGGCTTATGAGCCGCCGAAACGTGGTGGTCGACCGCGGGGTGCTTCGCACGTACCTCTGCGACAGTTATTCCGCGCGTAAGCTCGGGCGCACGAGCACGGCAAGTGCCTCTCGCGGGAGTGGCGCTTCGGTTGGCGCGAGCACGTCGAATTTCATTCTCCAACCTGGAACCGACTCGAACGAAACCATCGTCCGCGGTACCCAGCGCGGTCTCTATGTGACCGAAATGATGGGGTTCGGGTTCAACGCGGTAACGGGAGACTTCTCGCGAGGGGCGACCGGCTTTTGGATCGACAACGGTGAGCTGTCCTATCCCGTCGGTGAAGTCACGATCTCTCTGAACGTCGATGCTCTTTGGCAAACTGTCGACGCGGTCGGCAACGATCTCGATTCTCGCACAGCCACGGCCGCGCCGACGATTCGCGTCGCGCGAATGACCGTCGCGGGCGGCGACGTTTCGTAGTCCCCCGATGACCCCGGACGACATCAAGGCCCTTCGCAGGGAGCTCGCGTGTACTGCGAAGGAGCTCGCAGGAGCCCTTGGAGTGGACCAGGCAACGGTACTCGCCTGGGAGAGGGCAGAGCGCTTCCCGACGAAAGCCTACATCGACCGCATGATAGCCATCCGCGCCGCGGGCCCGGGCGCTGTTCCACGTAAATCGAAGGCCACGAGTGATTCGGTCCATGGGCTCGCCGATCCGGTCGTCTGGGAGATCTTCCGCAAGCTCGTGGCACACAGGAAGTTGCGCGACGAGGTCGCGAAGCTCGCCGAGCTGTATTCGGACCCCGCCAACGATTGACGGTCGCTGGGCCCTCGCGATCACGCGGCTACGACTCATCATCGAGGTCCCCCGTCGGCGGTGCGCTAGGAATGACGGTGTCGTGGTTTTCGCTGTCGCCCTCTGCCGGGGCGTCAGCTGGCTCGTTTGCCCGGTCAGGTTCGGGCGGGCAGAGAGCGCTTGGGTCGGTGAACGCCGCGGCCAGTCCCTCGTCCGCAACCCGTCGCGAGTCTTCCGATAGCTCCGTGAATTCGCGCAGCGTCGGCAGGTCCTTGAGCGACTTGAGCCCAAAAAATTGGAGAAAATGCGTCGTGGTTCCGTAGAGCAGCGGTCTTCCCGGCTCATCCTTCTTTCCGAGGATCCGCAACAAGTCGCGCTCGAGAAGGAGTTTGATCGTTGCACCGCTGTCGACGCCACGAATCTCGTCGATCTCGGGACGCGTGATCGGCTGCCGATAGGCCGCGATGGCCAGCGTCTCGACCTGTGCGCGCGTGAGCTTCACGGGGCGCTCGGCGGTCAAGTCGCGGACGAACGGAGCAAACTGAACGCTGGTGCGAAATACCCAGCCCCCCGCGACCTCGTCGAGCACGATCCCACGTTGGGCGTAGTGCTCCTTCAATTCGCGCATCAGCACGTTGACGTGCTTGAGCGGTGCAGAAGCCATCTTGGCGAGCTCAGCAGAAGGTTGGGGCTTGTCGCTGGCGAAGACGAGGGCTTCGAGTAGGCCGCGCAAGTGCTCGTGGGAAAGTTCACGAGCCTTCTCCACCTCCGCCGAGCCGTCGTCGTCGATGCCACGGGCGATCGATTGCCCGGGATCCGTCACCTCGCGAAACTCGCCGGGATCCGACTCGGTGGTCGGCGGGATCCGAGGCGGCGCGATGGCATCGCGCGGGCTGCCTTCCGCGGTTTCCGCGTTCGCGCGGGCCGCGTCGAAAGCAGCGAGCTCGGGTGATCCGCCTCGGCCCTTCTGGCGGCTCACCGCGGGTCTCCCTTGCCGTCGTCGGGGATGGCGATTTCGACATAAAGCGGTCCGAGGGGTTCACTTTGGAAAAGGCGCGTCATTTTGAGGCGGGTCATCTCGAGGAGAGCCAAAAATGTGATCACCATGTCGAACTTCGTCGCGGATCCTTCGAACATGTCTTCGAACGCGAGTCGCTTTCGCGCAGTGACGAGATCGAACAGCTCACCCATCCGATCCGTGACGCTGATCCGATCCGCCACGATGTCGTGCGACAACTTGATCTTGCTTCGATCGAGCACTCGCTGAAACGCATCGACCAGGGCGAAGAGCGGGACATCGCTCAGCGGCGGCAGTCCCTTCTGAGTCGACTCCTCAACGGCCATGCCGCGAGGAAATACGTCGCGGCCGGCAACGCCACGGGATGCGAGCTGCTCGCCAGCGTGTTTGTATTTTTGGTACTCGAGCAAGCGGCGGATGAGGGCTTCGCGCGGATCGATTTCGTCGAGGTTCTCTGGGTCATCGTCCTGCCCGGGGGGTGGCACCGGCAGCAGCATCTTCGACTTGATGTGCGCCAGCGTCGCGGCCATCACGAGGTACTCGGACGCAACGTCGAGCTGGATGAGCTGCATGACTGCGAGATAATCCAAGTATTTTTCGGTCACGAACGAGATCGGAATGTCCAGGATGTTGAGCTCGTGCTTTTGACAAAGGTGCAGCAGCAAGTCGAGCGGGCCCTCGAACTGCGGAAGATGCACAGACCAAGGTGCTGCGCCAGAACCAGAATCGGAGGCTTCGCCGTCGGACACGATGGGGCGAACACCTTAGGCAAAGCACACCGGCGGAAGCAACGGGCGCCTGGGGATGGGCGCGAGCGCCGCGCGAAGAACCGCCCGGCGTGCGCGGACAGGGTCCATGGGGCTACCATGGGCGGCAGTGGTACCCGACGACGAACGGCGAGCGGGGGTCGACGGAGCGACGCCCAAAGCTTGTCCGTCATGCGGAACGCGATACGCCGCAGACGCGCTCTTTTGCTCGCTCGACGGCGCGCCCCTCACGACCTCACCGGGCGCCGTCGCGGCGGCCGCCGCGAGTGACCCGTACCTGGGTCGCGAGATTCTCGGTCACATCGAGATCCGACAGCTCGTCGGAATCGGCGCGATGGGGCGCGTGTACCGCGCATTTCAGAAGGGTATCGATCGCGACGTGGCCGTGAAAGTCCTCCACCGAGAGCTGTCTGCGAATCAAACGCTTGTCGCGCGGTTTCATCGGGAGGCGAAGGTGGCGTCGCGACTCGCGCATCCCCATGTCGTGCACGTCTTGCTCGTCGGGCAACTGCCGGACGGCGCCCTCTACATCGTCATGGAGTATCTCGACGGCATTTCTCTGCAGAGCGCTTTGGCCGCTGCGGGCGGGGCTATGCCCTTGCCGCGAGCCCTGCACATCGCCTTGCAGTTGTGCGACGCCGCCGGCGAGGCGCACGCTCAAGGGATCGTTCATCGCGACCTCAAGCCTGAAAACGTGATGCTGGTTCTTCGCGCGGACGATCCGGATTTCGTCAAGGTGCTCGACTTCGGCATCGCCCGTCTCAACTGGGACGAGCCGTCGACTTCCACTCAGGCGGGGCTCATCTTCGGGACGGCGCGTTACATCTCGCCGGAGGGAGCTCAGGGCGAGCGGGTGGGGCCCCAGGGGGACGTCTACTCGATCGCAACCATGACGTATCAGATGCTGGCGGGCCGGACGCCGTTCGATGCGGACCAGACCGTGGCGCTTCTCGTTCAGCAAATTCACGATGCGCCGCCTCTCCTGAAGGGCATCGAGCGCTCATCGTACGTACCGGATCTCGTCGCGTCGGTCGTCATGAGAAACCTGTCGAAGAGGGCCGACGAGCGCTCCACGGATGCGCGCGCGTTCGGTCGCTCGCTGCTCGAGGCGGCGGTCAGCAGTGGGTTGAGCGCGCAGGACATTCTAGCCAGGCCAGCATTGCTCGGAGGCGGCCGTGCTTCTCATGCGAGCGTCGTTCAAATGCCGTCGATGCAGCGCACCAAACAACTCGCGCTCGAGCCGAGCGTCGCGGCTCGGATGGAAGCGGCACCCCATGAGGGGCGTGCCTCCGAGCCGGGCGATCGAGGCATTCACCCAACGGCCTACGAGACGCCCGCGCTCCTGCAGCCCGAAGACCTGGGCCGGCTGACCACCCGAACCGAGATTGCCGATCCGGCGGGTGCGCCTCCCACTGCTGAAACGACGAGATGGTCGCCCCCGGTAGGCTTCGGAGTCAGGCTCGCCAAACCACCGTGGTCGGACGTTGCCGCGACGATGGACGACCAGCAAGCGTCGCGCGCCGTCGCCGGACCCGGTCGGGTCACGCAGCCGCCCATTGCCCAGGTGCCGCCGTCGTCCGGGTTCGGGGTTGGGCGTGGCCCCCCCACCACGAACCCGCCGTCATCCTCCGTCGACGCCACCCTTGCCGGAGACAGGGCCGCCGTCCGCGACTCTCCGGCAAATCGCCGTACGACGCTGCTCATCGCGTCGGTTCTCTTCGTCGGCGTCGGGATGGCCGGCTGGGTTTGGCGCGGGCTGCCGAGCCGGGCTCCGATGGGCCCCGCACCGTCCGGGGCGGAGCCCCCGCATGCCGATTTGGCCGCCGCCGGTCCCGCGAGTCCTCTCGGGGAACTCTCCGAGTCGGACTCTGCGCGTGCCTCGGCCACACAGGCGCTTCCGGCGCCCGAGGGTTCCGTCGTTCCCCCGCTGGCACGCGTGTCTGGACCGCCGTCCGCTCTGGTCCCATCCATCGCCGCGGGGGGCGTGCGCGTGGTTCTGGAGACGTCAAGCAATCAGCCAGTCCCGGGGCAGCCGGTCGACTTTGAGGCCCGAGTGGTGGGCGGGGCCGGAGCGCGAAAAGTGGAAGCTGCGCGGTTTCGGATTGTTGGACCCGGACTCGTGGCGGGGACCGAGCTGCCTTCGCCGGACGATGGCTCAGGCGTCTTTCGAACAACATTTACATTTCTGCAGCCCGGGCGTTTTGATGTGCGATTCGGCGCCCGAGCCGATGGCGTGTCCGTGGGAGCGTCGCGCGCCGTCTTGGTCGGAGACAGTGCTGTGCCGCCTTCCGCCAACCCCGCGTCGACCGAGACGAGTGCAAAGCCGCAGCAAGGAGGGAAATGGCTGTGAAACTTCACGCCATCGCTGCCTTGCCGTTCATGACGGCGATGGCCACAGCCGTCCGCGCGGACGATACGCGTGAGCCGACCTCCGTGCTTGACCGTCCGCACACGATTGCCGTGCTTGAGGCAGGTATCATCGCTCTCCCGAGCGCCCCCATCTCGGCGTCCAACCGCGGCGGTTCGACGCCCCTTGGAAGTGTGGGCAATGGCGACGCGACCGTTCAAACCGGGATTCACCTCCTGTACCGCCCCAGTCGTGAGTGGGCCGTCGGCGCCGGGGCTGTTTTCGCACCCCATCCGACGAGCGACGACAATTACGGAGCTCCGAATGGTCCCAAGCGCACGCATTCGCGAAGCTACCTATTTCTCGGCGGCGAAGGAAGATACTATCCCTTTCACACTCGGTGGTTCGAGGCTTGGGTGGGGGCGACGGCGGGCACCATCATCATCGCCGATCGGTTTACGACGGATGATGTTCCGGCCGTTCCGACATTTCTCGGCACGCCGACAGTAACGGTCTCGACCGAAGGTTTTTCCGTCGGCATCGAGGCCGGCGCGGACTACCTCATTACCGACCAGTTGGTTGTGGGTCTCGCCTTGCGGGCCGATCGCTGGTTTCTCCCTGCCGAAAAGCCGTTTTCTCAAGAGACATCGTGCGACCCGCTCGGGGACTGCCCAACTCTGACCGGGACGGTGGCCGCATTCGAAGGCGGCATTACGATCGGATATCAATTGCCGCTCTGACGGGGCGACTGCGGCCGGCATTGCCAGAGCGCTGTCGTGCGGCGCGTTGCAACGTTTCCGTTCACGGCATAGTCAGGATGGCTTTGTCCAACACCCCGGCGAATCGCTCGAAAACAAGGGCGATCACCACGAGTGTTCCGAGGGCACGAACGGGGGCGAGCAGGGCGTGCATTTGGGCGGGCGATGCCGCCCGTGCAACCAGGGCCGCGGCGATCTCGAGGACGACGCTTGCGGCGAGCAGCGGGCCTGCCAGCGCGACCGCAAGCCAGATGCCGCTGACGATATCGTCTCGAGCGGCAAGCAGCGGGTGGGTGCCGTCGCGATGACGTGCCAGGAGCGTCGCGACGCGCGTCGGCTGCCCGGAGGCGAGAAACATGGCGCTTGCCAAGAGGGAGAGCGGGGTACCGAGGGTCGTTGCACGACCTTCCGTGGTCGATTCACGGAGCGCATCTCGGTCGCCGCGAAGCGCATCGGCCAAGCCGCCGGCCATGGTCGCGGCCCAAAGCGGGATCGCGGCTGCCAGCGCCACGGGAAGCCCCCGCGCCACCTCCGCCAGGCCCCGCAAGAGCCAGGTTTCCGATGTTCCCGCCGAAATGGGAGCGATGGCCGCGCATACGCTCGCCGCGAACACGAGGCCGAAAGCAGCCCTGACCGGAACCGGCGTGGCCCGAAGTCCGAACGCCGGGACGATCACGACCGACGGCATGACCCGCGCCCAGGCGAGTCCCAAGCCGCCGATGTCGATCCCCTGGGCGGCAAGCGCGTCGAGTATCGGTGCAAACGACGGAGTCATCGGTCGGCACTCGACGCCCGCGGCGAGTCGGCTGTCAAGGCAGCCACGGATCTCGGCCTTGCCATACTTGCGCGCAAGCAATCATTTGCCACATAGTGGGCCGTGCCCAAGCGACATGGCTCAATGACGGCGCCTGCCGTTAGCTTGGACTTCGATCCCAAGTCCGGAGTGTTCACCCACCGGCTGCGGGTCGATAGCGTACCTCGTCTCGTTCTTTCTGCGGCGAAAGTTCGGGCCTTGCCGCTCGATCACCGGGCCGGCTTCATCATGTGGCTGATCGATGGCCGATCGAGCGTAGAAGACGTCCTCGACGGTTGCGCCATGCCGACTGACGAGGCGATCGCAATTCTGCGCGCACTCGCCGCGATGGGAGTCATCGCGTTCGATTGAAGGCGGCTACGGTTTGGATGGGGGGACGTTCACGTCACCGAATGCCCCAGCTTCTTCTTGCCATCCTGAAAGAGGACGTCGATCCGCGTCGATTCGACGCCTAGGACGAGCCCTCTCCCAAACTTCGGATGCAAGATGAGATCGCCCTTCGAGTACCGCGAGGCGAGTACGAAGGGGATGAACAAGCCGTCGGGCCTGGCTTCGACGTCCGCCCAGGTGGGTTCTGCTTCCGCTGGTTTGGCCCAAGCGGGAGCGTCGTCGTCAGACGGGCGGCTCGGGCCCGAGTTGCGTTGTTTGCTGCGCTTCATCGACATGGCGATCCGCCCTGTAGCGCAGATCGGCCCCGCTGTGGAGAACCGAGTCGTCGCGGTAGCATCGCCCCCGATGTTCGTGACGGCGGCACGCATCTATCGAGAGACGAGGAAAAAGCACGATCAGCTGTTCAACACCTATGCGATGCGTCCAATCGCGGCGCTCGTCGTTGCCGCCGTCGCGCCGTCGCGCGTGACGCCGAACCAGCTCACGCTGGTCAACCTGGGCATTTTCATCATCGCTGTCACGATGCTCGTCGGCCTACCGTCCTGGCGAGGGGGCCTGGCTGCGATAGCGGTGCTGGAAGTGAGCTATTGTTTCGATTGCGCGGACGGCATGCTGGCTCGCTACAAGAGGCTTGCGTCCAAGGCGGGGCATCTCTTCGACTTTTTCACGGACGAACTTAAGGCCGTCTTGCTTGTAGCCGCGCTCGCCGTGCGGGGATGGCTCATGGGAGGCCTTGGGGTCGACGCGAGAATCTGGAGCGCGCACGACGCACGCTTTCTGTTCGGAGGCTTGGTCGGCGTCGTCGTCGTCGCCTCAGCCATCTCGCTGACCAATTTCGTTCGCCGCCCGGAGCTTTCGGGGCGCGAAACGACGGTCGAAGCGTTTTACGAGGCCAGCGTGTCGGCGCAGCCAGCCAAGGCCCATACGCCCGCATCCGCCGCGCGTGCGGCGTCGCTCATCGCGACGTTCTTTCGCTGGCTCAATCACTATCCCAGCCACATTTGGCTCTGGGCCGTGGCGGGCCGGATGGACGCCTACTTTTGGATTTACCTGGCTATGAACTCGGCTTACCTCGCACGTGGTTGGCTCGGATTGCTGCTGCGATTCGGCCGTGGCGGATGACGCAGTCGGTTCCCAAGCTGTCGGAACGGAGGCTTGTCGGCCTTGCGCGCGTGAAGACTGTGTCGTCGAAGTCGGACTTTGTGGAGCGAACGCCCACGGTCACCCCGACGCCGTGGAGACGCGTTCAAGAGGCACGGACCTTCATCTCCGCTAGACGGACGCGACGTCTCGGAAGACAAGCTGGATGCTCAGCGTTCGCCCCAGCACCCGCAGGTTCCGCCTCGTCTGCCGCGTAGCCGTCGAGGCAACGTCCGGATCCGCATCGATGGCAGCCAGGGTCGCCCTCGTCCTGCGGGCATCGAGTGTCACGATAGCGGCCACGATCCCGGTGGCCGAGACGGCAGGCGCCCAGCCGCAAGCCGTTACGGCGGAGTCCGAGGCTCGCAGTCATCTCGTCCTCGCGCGTCGCGCCGCCGCTGCCGCGATGTGGACTACGGCGCTCGCCGAGTTTACGCGGTCGAGCGAACTCGAGCCGTCCGCGGCCGCGGCCGAAGGGATTGCGAGGTCGTACGACGCGCTTCACGACGATGCGGCGGCGTATCGGGCATTCCGAGGGCTTCTCGACGACTACCCGAAAGAGCTGAGTCGGAGTGTGCGGAGCTATGTGGCAACAAGACTCGGCATCTTGGCCGCCCTAACGGCGGTGGTGGTCGTGCGCGTGAACCAAGCCGAGGCTCGCGTTGTGCTCGACGGCGCCGATCTCGGCGACACTCCGTTAGCCGATCCCGTTCGCGTGAACGCGGGTCTGCACCGGGTCCGCGTGAGCAAGGGGGGGTTCGAGGACGTCGAGCAGGTGATCCACGCTGTGGCCGGAACGAATGACACGATCTCGATTTTCTTGGTGCAGGCGAGCTCTCCCGCAGAAGGCGCCCGTACCGGGCTCGGCCCCGTGGAAACGGCCCGGCCGGTTGCGCCGGGCGAACCTTCGGCCGTCGCCGTCACCACGTTCGACCGCAACGCCACGATCGCGATCGACGGTCGAGTCGTGGGAGAGGGAAGCTTCCGGGGTCCGATCTCGGTTGGTTTGCATGTCGTGCGTGTGACTTGCCCCGGCTACGAGCCATTCGAGAAAACGGTCGTCGTCCGAGCCGGGGCCCCTGTCGAGGAACGCGTGAAGCTCATCCCCGTCGCTGTCGTCCGCGCAGCGACGGACGCGCGACCCGACCGACGCGGCCTCTACGGCGGATGGATCGCGCATGTGACGTTGGAGCCTGGAGGCGAGGGCGGAGATGTCTGCTCCATCCCGGGCACCACGCATTGTTCAACCTCGTCGCCGTTGGGAGGTGGGCTGATTGGCTACCTTGGGTACCTGGTCGACCCCGTTGGCATAGACGCGCTGTTTGGAATCCAAGCGGACGCATCGACCGTCAACGCAAGCGTTCAAGGTCAGACGGCCAGCGTCCTCGTGCCGCGAGTCGGCGGCATCGTTGCGCTGCGAGCGCGTCTGGAGTGGCAAGCCGGCGCCTCCCAGCTCATGACGGCAGCTGGCTTCGGCGCAGCCTTTCGTGAGGTGGGCCTCGTGGCCGGAGGTTTCGAGTCTGCGGCGTACTGGGCGCCTGCGGTGACCGTCGAAGGGGCAGCAAACTTTCGTGTGCGCCACACGACGGCGCTTTCTTTCGGTTTGCTATTCTGGGCGGAGAACGCAGGCGACGGCGTGTCGCTTCAGCTCAAGCCGCTCCCGACGTACGCGCCAGTGATTCGCTCGACGCAAGCGTTCTTCCTCCCATTCGTCGGCTTGGAGTTCGGTCCGTGACCCTCCGATCGCGCTGGACTGCAGCCGTCGCGCTCGCCATCGCATGGCTGATGGCGGGTGTGTCGGCGCGTGCCCAATCGGAAACCGCCTCGCGCAGCATTCCGCCGCTCCGTGCGGCGCTGCCGGCCGCCGTGGAGGTCGACTACGAAGCGGGACGGCAAAAGCTCGCAGAACACGACTTCGTCGGCGCCTTGTCCCGTTTCACGAGCGCTTACCGGCAGGTGCCCGATCCGCGCCTGCTTGCGAACATGGCTCTTTGCGAACAGCGCCTGCAACACTGCGCGATTGCCACCTCCTTGTTCGATCGAGCGCTGGCCACGGGCGAGGCATTGTTCTCGTCGGCGCAGCTGAGCGAGATTCGCGGACTCGTGGACGCGTGCCGATCCCACGTAGGTCTGGTCAAGATCCGCGTCAGCGAAGCTGGGGCAGCGATCTACGTCGATGACCTCGAGGCGGGCCAATCCCCGCTTGTGTCGGAGGTTCTCGTTGATGAGGGAGCGCATCGTGTCCGTGTCACGAAGGCCGGCTACGTCCCTCTCGTTGAAACGGTCTCGGTCGCGCATGGGGCACGCGCAGCCGTCGATGCCGTGCTGGAGCCAACGACGCGGCTGGGAGCCTTGTCCGTGCGGGCTGGGCCGAACGACGAGATTGCCATCGACGACCAATTCGTTGCCAAAGGGAGCGTTGAGACTCGCCTGGCGTCCGGGATTCATACCGTCACCATGACATCCGACGGCAAGCGTCCGTATCGCACGAGGGTTCGGATCGAAGAGGGCCAAACGCGTGCACTCGACGTAACCCTCGAACCGAACCGACGAGTCCCAACGTGGCTCTGGGCAACCGGCGGAGCGGTGCTCGCAGCCAGTCTGGTCGTGGGGATTGCCTCGGTGTTCCATTCGTCCAACCCCGGGCCGTAACCGACGGTGATCGGCACGTCGCCGCTCCACGCCTGGCCGAGCTCTTCGAACATTTGAATCGTGGGTCGACGACGCCGGGGATCGGCCACTTCGAACTTTTGAATCGTTGGGTCGACGACGCCGGGGATCGGCCGGCACGCGGCGCCGCTCGTGTCGCCAACCGAGGGGCCGTTCATCGAGTCGCCCAACGTTCCAGTCGATCCCAAATCCTTGCACAGCGCGTTCGCCGATGTCAGCAGTGCCCGGCGAGGACGCGGCGCAGCGGCCTAATGACCTGTGGCGGCTCCACCGGGTCTCGGCCTTTGTGCGAGCCAGACGATCGGGATCATGAGCGCCGTCGCGACTCCCAAGATGAAAAGCGCGTCCAAGTACGCCAGCTGCGTCGCTTGCTGTACCAGTTGCCGGTACATGGATGCCGTGGCCTGTCGCACGGCGTCCAAAGAGCCAGCGCCGGTGTGTGCAAGAGCCCGCGAGATCGCATCCACACGGTCGCGATAGGCGGCATCGTAGCCTGTCGTGTGGGCCGCGAGGTACGCCTGGTGCGTTTGCGCTCGCCGGGCGACGAGGGTCGTCACGAATGCGATCCCGATGTCGCCCCCCATGTTACGCGAAAGGTTCATGATCCCGCTCACCTGATTGTACTTCGTCACCGGAACACCGGAGTACGAGATCGTCTGAATGGGAACGAAAAGAAACGCCAACCCCACCGATTGCACTGCGCGCAGCTCCACTGCGGTCGCAAAGTCCATGTGCAGGTCGATCTTGCGAGCCATGTAAAACATCGATCCGCTGAGCACGAGGAACCCGAACGCCACCAGCAGGCGCGTATCCGCCTTGCCTACGAGTCGACCCACCAGGGGCAGGAGGGCAATGACGACCAAGCCTCCTGGCGACAGCGCCATTCCGGCCTGCTGCGCCGTGTACCCCATGAGAACCTGCAAGTACTGTGGAAGGAGGACGGTCGTTCCGAAGAGCGCGATGCCGAGCATCAGCATCAACGCGTTCGCCACCGCGAAGCTGCGCCGCTTGAACATTCGGACATCCACGATGGGCGCGTCGTGGGTCCATTCCCAGGCGATGAACGACACGATCGACACGGCGGCGACTACGGAGAAGCCAGTGACGAACGACGAGTGAAACCAATCGTCCTCTTGCCCCTTGTCCAGGACGACCTCGAGGCTGCCGAGTCCGATCGCGATGAGGGACAACCCCAACCAGTCGACGCCGCCGGCTCGCTCGCGACCCCATTTGAGATGCGGCGGGTCCGACACGACGCGGTTCGTGAGAATCAGCGACGTCAGCCCCACTGGGATATTGATGAAGAAGACCCAACGCCAGGAGAAGTTATCCGTGATGAAGCCGCCCAACGTGGGTCCGATGGCCGGTGCCAGCACGACGGCCATTCCGTAGACGGCCATCGCCATTCCGCGCCTTGCAGGTGGAAACGTGTCTGCCAGAATCGCCTGTTCGCTGGGTCCGAGGCCCCCGCCGCCGATGCCCTGGAGGATGCGAAAAAAGATGAGAAGTGACAGACTCGGCGCGATGCCACACAAGAACGACGAAGTCGTGAATAGCGTCACGCATGTCATATAGAAGCGCTTGCGCCCGATCTTGCTGGAGATCCAGCCGCTGATGGGCAGGACGATGGCGTTCGAAACGAGATAACTGGTAAGCACCCAAGTGCTCTCGTCCTGGCTCACGCTCAGGCTTCCGGCGATATGAGGAAGCGAGACGTTGGCAATGCTGGTATCGAGGACTTCCATGAAGGTCGCCATCGTGACGACGAGGGCGATGACCCAGGGGTTACGACCTCCGGTCCACCCCGTCGCGAAGTACGCGGGCGGCCGCCCCTGCTCGGGAGCGGGCGCTGACGCGCGCGCAGTCATCGCAGGCGCACTCGCGGTTCGACGCTCATGCCGATGCGAAGCCGCTCGACGCCCGCCTGATCCGGATCCAGCCGGATCCGGACCGGAATGCGCTGAACAACCTTGACGTAGTTTCCCGAGGCGTTCTCCGGCGGAAGCACGCTCAGCCGCGAACCCGTCGCGCCGCCGATGCTCTCCACGGATCCATTCAGGTCGATGTCGAGCGCGTCCACATGAACGCTCGCTCGCTGCCCCGGCGTCATTCGTTGCAGTTGGGTCTCGCGATAGTTGGCAGTGACCCAGAGTGAATCGGTCTGGGAGATTGCGATGACCTCTTGGCCGGGCGCGACGTGGTCACCGACGGCGATCGATTTCTTGGCGACGATCCCGGTCACGGGGGCGAGAATTTTGGCATACGAAAGATTCTTTTCGGCCTGTGCGAGTTGCGCGTTGGCGAGCTCGAGCGACGCCTTGCGCCATGTGACCGACGCCTTGCGGGTCGCAATCTGGCGTGGCCCGTTCGACTCGACCTCGACAAATCGGCTCTGTAAGCTGACGATCTGGGCCCGCTGTTCCGCGACGCGGTCTTTCGCCCCGGCGAGCGACTGCTCGAGCGCATCGACATTGGCGGTGGAGGCAGCCGCCGCATTGGCCCGATTGTCGTAGTCGGATTGGGAGACAGCCCCCTGAGCCAGGAGCTTCTCGGACCGTTGCTTCTCGAGTTGTGCGGTTCGATCGTTGGCGACCGCTTGAGCGAGCTGGGCCGTGAGCTGAGCGACTTCCTTGATTGCGGCTCCGAGCGCCGCCTGCGCGGCGGCGAGATCCGATCGGGCGGAGGTCAGAGCGCTTGTGTTGGTCGCCGCGGTGATCGGCACCGACGGGTCCTCGGCCTGGAGCTGGGCTTCGGCCTGCTCGACCTGAGCGTGCGCTTGGTCCACCGCGATTCGAAGATCCGTCGGATCGATTTCGGCCAGCACGTCGTCCGACCGAACCGCTTCATTCTCGACGACATACACGGCGCTGACGACGCCGGATGTCCGGGGGCTCACGTTGCTGATGTTGCCATCGACTTGGGCGTCGTCGGTCTCTTCGTAGCGACGCTCATGAAGCCAGTATGCGATGGCTGCTGACGCGACGACTAAGGCTGCCGCGACGGCAAGGACGGTTCGGCGGGCGACCGGGCGGCCGGGTACGCCGATCGCGGTGTTGGCCGTGGGTACGGGGTCTTGAGCCATGGGCGCGGATATCGCCATCTTATCCCTCGATCAAGGACCGGAGTTCCAGCCTCTGATGCCGCAGGCAGGAGCCGGGTTACGCGCGCCCGGATCGCCCGTCGCGCTTCCAAGCCACGCCCGGAACGGTAGGGGGCTCCCGCATCCCTCGCCACGGCTACCGGGTGCGAATGGTCTGACGGATCGCCGTGCGTCGTGCGCGCGGTGGCGATGATGGTGGGGTCGGGGTGATGCGCGGTCGCGCATGGGGTAAGAGTGGCGTCGTGGACACGGGCCGCGCGGATCTGAGCGTCGTGCCGCGCGATGTACTCGGCATCTGCGAGCGCTTGCGTGGCCACGGCAAGCGGGCTTGGATCGTCGGCGGGTGCGTGCGCGACCTGCTCATCGGACGTAAGGCGAACGACTGGGACGTCGCGACCGACGCTCGCCCAGAAGACCTCCTCCGCTTGTTCCCGCGTGCCATTCCGACAGGCTTCGAGCACGGCACGGTGACGGTCGTCGCTGCCAGCGGCCATTACGAATTGACGACCCTGCGTGGCGAGGGGACATACTCGGACGGCCGACGCCCCGATTGGGTGGAGTTCGTCGATGACATCACGGCGGATTTGGCCCGCCGCGACTTTACGGTAAACGCCATCGCCCTGGACCCGTCGGACGGCCGGATCATGGATCCGTTCGACGGACGGGGCGATTTGGAACGGGGCATCCTCCGTGCCGTGGGCAACCCAAAGGAGCGGTTTGCGGAGGACGGATTGCGCGTGCTGCGGGCTGCGCGCTTCGTGGCGACCCTGGAGCTGGCTCTCGACCCGGACACAGAACGGGCGATTCAGCCGACGCTCGATACGTACCGCAAAGTAGCGCAGGAACGAGTGCGTGACGAGTGGGTCAAAACCATGATGGCTCGCTGCCCTTCACGCGCCTTCGAAGTGATGCGCCGAACCGGAATCCTCGAGGTCACTTGCCCCGAGCTTCTCGAGGGCGTCGGCATGGGACAGAACCGCTGGCACGCGTTCGACGTGTGGCGCCACGGGCTTGAGTGCATGGACGCGTGTTTGGCCGATCCCGCACTTCGAATCGCCGCTCTGCTGCACGATGTCGGCAAGGCAAGGACGCGTGCCTGGTCCGACAAGACGATGGATTTCACATTCTTCGATCATGACCGGGTGGGGGCCGAGATCGCGGATCCCATTCTCGCGCGGCTGCGCTTTTCGAATGACGACCGGTCGCGCATCGTCGCGTTGGTGCGGCATCACGTATTCCACTATTCGGACGAGTGGACGGACGCCGCGGTGCGCCGCTGGGTCCGTCGCGTCGGCCCCGATCGTGTCGCAGACTTGTACGTGCTGAACGAGGCGGACGTTCAAGCGAAGGGTCGCGATGTTGCCGACGACCTCGCCGCTCTCGCTCGGCTCAAGGCCCACGTCGCACGTGTCCTCGCCGAAGGGGCGGCCCTTTCGACGCGCGATCTGAATGTCAACGGGCACGACTTGATGCGCGAGTTGGGCATCCGGCCCGGGCCGATCGTCGGAGAGATCCTCGACGCATTGCTCGACGTGGTGACGACGGATCCGAACGAGAACGACCGGAACACTCTCCTTGCCCGTGCGCGGGAGTATTGCGACAGCAAGCGTGCTCGAACGCCTTGATTCGGCATGGCGGGACGCGCCCATCGGTTGGGCCATGGGCCGGCCCGTGGTGGCCCCTGCTCGAACGCCTTGATTCGGCATGGCGGGACGCGCCCATCGGTTGGGCCATGGGCCGGCCCGTGGTGGCCCCTGCTCGAGCACCGGGCGAAGCGCGTTTCAAGCCGGCGACGGACGCGCTAGCTTCGCCGCGTGATCCAAGGCCTTTGGTTTAGCGCAGGGCTCGTGGTCATCGTCTGGGCGACGGGCGTGTGCGCGCAGGCGGAGTCCGCCGCGCCGGTGACGCTCGCCGTGGGGGATTGGCGCCTCGATCCGGTCGTCGAGTTGCAGACCCGCGGTGAGTATCGTCATGACTTGGACGATCGGGATCGCGTCACTCTCGTCGAACGCGCTCGGCTCGGGGTGGATGCCTCACGCGGCTCGTTCGAAGCGCGCCTGGTATTCCAGGATGCGCGGTCGGTCGAGCTTTCGGGCGGCTATTTCATCGCAGGATCTCCGGCCATTGCCTCCACTGGGGCGTACGAGGCCTGGGCCGAGGCACATACGGATGGCTCTCGACCGAGCTACCTTCGAGTCGGCCGCCAAGCGGTCGTCTGGGGTGAAGGACGGCTGCTCGGGTCCGCCGACAAGTCGCCGACGGGTCGATCCCTCGATGCCGTTCGAGGTCGGCTGGTCGTGGACGACGCTGCGGTCGAGATTCTCGGGGCTGTATTGCAGGATTGGCCGTCCACGCCCGGGTTTTCGGTGGATCCGTACGGCGAGCTGTTCGGGGCGAGGGCCGAGTGGGCCTCCGATCCTCTTTTCGCCATTGAGGTCGATGCGCTGGCTCGCTTGGCTCGGCGCGATCCAAGCTTGCAAACGGCAGTCGAGGGTCAGACTTACACGGGATCCGCCAGGCTGCATGGCGACGATCGCCGTTGGACCTGGGGCGCCGAGGCAGCGTACCAATTCGGCCACGTCGATGGCGTAACGCGGTTCGGAGAACCTGAATTCACGGGTCGCCGTGCGGCCTGGGCCGCCGCGGGCCACCTGGCGCATACGTTCGAGCGGGCGTATTGGGAACCGACGGTCCAAATCGCTGCCGCCTACGCGACCGGGGACGAGGCGGGAGCGACCTATCGCGCCTTTGATCCTTTGCTGCCCGACGTTCGTACCTGGCACGGAGCCGCCGAAGCGTTCGCTTGGTCGAATGAGGCCGAGGCGAGCGCGCGAGGCGCCATCGTCCCCTGGACGGAAGGCGTCGTGGCCCTCGAATATCGATACGTCGTGCTTGCGCAACCAGGCAGTGGCTGGCAGAGCGCCTACCTCCAGACTATCGGGCAAGCGTCGGGAAATACCCACGCCGGGCTGGGCCACGAGGTCGACGCCACCATTCGATGGTCACCCTGGGCCCCCGTCCTACTTGAAGTCGGCTACTCCGTGCTCGTACTTGGCGACGGGGCGAAGGCCATCCTCGCGGCACGCCAGACCGGCGTGGCCAGCCTATCGCACTGCGCATACGCCGAAGCGAGAGTCGACTTCTGAATCTGAGCCAAACGCACGCTGGGCGAGGATCACGGGCTCTCCGGGGATGCGACACACGTCTCGGGAAGGCAGATCGAGGCCCGGCTTCGTCGGATGAGTATTAGTTGAGCCAGCGTCGTGTGGGCCCAACGTCGGCGTGGATGAACCAATCGTCCTTGTTCGGGTATACACCGATACCTCCGGTCCACCCGAGCCCGCGAATTTCCTGCTCCACGAGGCGTGGGTCGAGCGCACGCTCGTCGCCAGGTGCCACGACTCGGAAATCGCACGCGTGTCCGAGGGTGTGCTGACTGTGTGAAGCCACATGATGGCCCTTCTTGCGAAGGATCTCGTTCAGTTTTGGGCTTCGGTACCCACTGACGACCTCGATTCGCGATGCGGGGTGCCTCGCCGCGAGACCGCGAAGCAGTTGCAGCAAAGCGGGATCGATGGCGTGCGTTGCTCCCGTGACGCGATCGCTTAGGAATGCGTCGAACCGAGGGGTCTCCGGCCGCACCGAATCGAGGACGACGTGCTCGCCGGTGTGGACGTCGACGAGCGTGGCGAGAACGGGCGTTTCGGGCAATTCATCGATGGGCGGCCCCTTCTTGGACCCGAGACCTGCGCTGTGGGGTACAGGCGCTTCGGGGGGTGCCGGATCGGTGACAAGGGTTACGGCTGCGATCGTCGTGAAGAAACACGTGGCGATCTTGATTCCCGCGGTCACGAGCCGACGGTAACATCGGCTCGCCGGCCGGGCCTAGAGCGTCGGGCCGTTTCTTGACGCACCCCAGCCTGGCGCGGAGTACGCTTTGCGAAGCATGGGTTCGAGCGCTTCCTCCACTCTGACGACCGAAGGATCGATTGGGGCCCGACACGACGAGAGCCCGCTCGTTCGTCGGGCAACGCCCGGTCCGACGCTGTACTTCAACGCGACTTTCCCTGCCGAGTCTAACCCGCGGGCGGTGGTCGGTCTCATCCATGGGTTTGCCGATTACGGCGCGCGCTATGCGCACGTCGCGCGCGCTTGGGCGCAGCGCGGGCTCGCCACGATCGCCGTTGACCTTCGCGGGCACGGCAGAGCCGAGGGCCCGCGGGGCTCCTGCTTGCGGTTTGGTGAGTACCACGACGACGTGTCGGAGCTAAAGGAGCTGGTTCGCGAGCGAGCCGGTCAGCTTCCGGCGTTCCTGTTCGGTCACAGCTTTGGGGGCCTCGTTGCGGCATGCGAAGTGCTCGAGTCACCGGCCCGGTGGAAGGGCCTTGTCCTCACGGCTCCGAACTTTCGCGTCGCGTTAAAGGTCCCTCCGCTCAAGCTACTGGCCGGGCACCTCGCGTCGCGCCTCGTCCCATGGTTCGGCTTGCCTGCAGGCCTCAGCGGATCGGACCTAACCCACGATTCGGCGATCGCACGCGCTTACGACAAGGACCCGCTCGTCTTCAAGAACGTGAGGTCCCGCTGGTTCACCGAGATGCGGATCGCCCAGACTCGCGCCACGGCCAACGCGGCGTCCCTGAAGGTGCCCCTCTATATCGCAATGGGCACGGAGGACCGCGTCGCGGATTTCGCAACGGCGAAGGCCTTCTACGATGCTGCCGGGAGCACGGACAAGACCTGGGATCCGCGCGAAGGGCTTTACCACGAAGTACTCAACGAGCCGGAATGGCCGCAGACCGCGCAGCGCATCGCGGACTGGATGCTCGCGAGGCTTTAGGTCACCACTCGGCCGACGCACGAACACGAAGTCGTCCTGAACCTCGTCTCAGAAGCGCTTGACAGGCCAGCCGATGGCGGGCCGGGCTATCGCCCATGAGCGTCAGCAGATCCGTCTCGCTTTCTGCAGGCGGCTGGAGGAGGTCGGCCCCCTCCAGGACATGGATCCGACAGGTACCGCAGCTGGCGCTGCGGCAGCCGAACGGGACTGGCGCACTCCATTCGTCGCACAGGTCAAGCAATCGGCCTCCGTCCGGTGCGTTCACCTCGAGCGGTGCCTGATGGGACGATTCGAACACGACGATGGGCACGCGCGGAATCCCTATCGCTTCTCTAGCAAGATGGCATGCTCCGCTCGGTGGCCGTCGCGGAACGCCGCCGAGCTGGGACCGTGAAAATGAGGACGCGCCTGAGACGCGCGGGCGAGCAGCGCGAATCCGGCGTCGGGCGCGATCGCCCCCAAGACCGCATCGGCGCGAATGGCTTGTTCGCCGACGGCGGAGTCGGCGAGTAAGAGTACAACGCGCGCTCCACGGCGACAGACGCGACGCATGGCACGGAGCGCCCGGCCCAACTCCTGCGCCCAGGCCTCCCGAGCAGACCGGGCGTCGAGCCGCTCGTAGTTGCGACGCGCCCCGATTTCGCCGCTGGCGAGCTTGCCCGCGTCCAGACCGAGCCAGCGCATTCGGACCGCGTGATGCGAGAGGTAGTCATACGTTCCCGCATAGGGAGGCGACGTCACAATCACGTCCACGGTGCTTGCGGCGATTGTTTGCAAACGGGCAGCGTTGTCCAGGGCGGTCACCACCAATGCGGCGTGCACCGGTGTGCGCCGAGCCAACTCGGCGAGGCGCAGCGACAGCTCGTCGGCCTTTCGTGCGAACAATCGTGACGCAAAACCCGCTGCGATACGCCGGGTTTCGACAGACGTCGATGTGTCGGAAGCGCCTCGGCTCACTTTGATGAGGATCGCGCTCAGGACCAACTCGAGCGCGTCGCGCACCAGCGGGTCGCTCGAACACTGCTCGACGATGCCCGCGCGAAGCGAGTCGAGCTCGAGCAGCACGTGGGGATCGAAGAGCTCCGCGTCTTCGCGCGGATACCGGCGGGTAGCGCCGGCGCGCCGGATCCTGCGCGCTTCGGCGAAGATGGCAATGGATCGGGCTGCCGAAACCATCGAGGCTAGAACCGAATCTGCGTACCGCGTCGTTTTCAAGCGCGCCAGGCGAACGGCCAGTGGATTCAAGTCTGTTCCGATAGCGCGTCGCGAATGGAGCATGGCCTCGATCAAGACCGTGCCGGATCCGCAGAACGGGTCGAGCACCGTTGCGCCTTCTGAACTCAGCGTGCGCACCAGACGGGAAGCCGTGGTCGGGTGCATGCGCGCCGGATACGTGTGAAACCCGTGGACGTGCGCCCGATCGGAATCCTCGGCGGGTCCCGAGGACGGCCTGACGTCCAACGCTTGCGCAAGTGTTGCGGCGACGTCGGGATCGCCCCAGGTGGCAACGGCACCTCCGACGTGCGTGAGCGAGCGGCGCTGCTTCTGGGCGCGCGGGGGTTCGCCGTCACGGTCGTGGCGCCGATTCGCTCGGGCCGACCCGGGACGATTGCCAAGGTGAGTCGTCATGGCCGAATGATGGACGTGCCGACCGGCGGAATCAGATTGAATTGCGCTGCCGTGACGGGCTCGTTCACTTTCGGGTTGATGAAGTCGAACCGATTCCGGTTGCCCTGGCCATCGATCACCATGACGCGCCGCACCTGCGACGTCGCGGCGTCTACGTAAAACAGAACCTTGGAGTACGAAGGCGTCGGCTGCTTCGGGGTTCCCACGAGAACATATCCGCCAGGGAACTTCATGGAGCTACCGGCAAGAACCTCGAAATGGAAAGCATCCGCCAGCTTTCCGGTGCCGGTCAGGAACGACAGCGCAGCCGGATATTGCGAGTTGTCGATCGGCTGCTCGTACATTTGCTTGTTCGCCGCTTCGTAGATCTTGATGAGCGTGCCGTCGGAGACGACTCGATTGTCTTTCGGGTCGTCGTAAACCCACTCCATTTTGCCCGGCTTGGCGAAAGTGACGTGTCCGCGCGAGGTCTTCTCTTGGTTGTACGCTTTGACCCAGAACTTCTGCTCGAAGTCGCTCGTGAAGGTGGTCGACTTATCGTAGAACGCCTGCACGTTCGCGACCGACTGGTCGGCATTGGTATGGGCAGCGGAGTCCGCATGTTCCGCGCCGTTGTCGGCGTCGGTCCGCGTGGCGCAGGTGAGAAGTGCGAGGACGATGAACGGGATGGGGGGGCGCATCACGGTTGGCAAATGTAGTGCACAAACAAGCGCACGCTCTCCCAATTGCAAGTGCTGCACACCTTGATCGTGGGTTGCGATGCGGTCTCCGGCGTTCTCGCGAACGCCGCCGGACGCTAGGGTCGTCCCGGCTTGCGCACGGCCGGCGCGGCGGGGCGCGCGCGTTGCACGTGTGTGAGAGCCAGCGCGAGCGCGTCGGCGGCATCGGCAGGTGGCGCGCCGCTGAGCCGGAGCACCACGCGCACCATCTGCGCGACCTGACTTTTCTCCGCTCGGCCACTGCCGACGACGGCCCGCTTTACGAGCGCCGGTGCGTACTCGTAAACGGGAAGTCCCGCGCGCGCGCACACGAGAAGAGCCACTCCGCGTGCATGGCCGAGCTTGGCCGCCGCTTGCGGGTCCTTCGCGAAGAAGAGCGCTTCGACACTCGCTTCGTGCGGCGCATGGGCGTCCAGAACGGCCATCAACGCGCTTTCGATCGCGACGAGCCTTACGGCGATCGCGGCTTTCTCGTCGGTGTGAACGATTCCGTGTGCGACGTGGAAGAGGCGTGTTCCGCGCTGCTCGACGACGCCCCACCCGAAGTGGCGCGTGCCCGGATCCAGCCCGAGCACGATCGGCACTACCCGGAACTCTCGAGTGTCGCGAGCTCCTCGTCGGAGATGTCGAAGTCCGCGTACACGTTCTGCACGTCGTCGTGGTCGTCCAGCACTTCCGCCAAATTGAGGGCGACTTGCGCGTCTCGACCGGTAAGGGGCTTCTTGATCTTCGGAACGAATGCGATTCCGCTCGATTTGGGCTTGATCCGGCCCTTATCGAGGGCGTCGAGCACCTGTGCAAGGGCGTCGGACGCCGTCGTTAGGTGCCACTCGTCGCCCGCATTCTGGTAGTCGTCGGCGCCCGCGCCGACGGCGACGTCCATGAGCTGGTCTTCGGTAACCTCTTTGCCCACGGTGATGACGCCCTTCCGGTCGAACGCCCAACCGGCAGTTCCCGCGGCACCGAGCACACCGTTGTGCTTCTCGAAGATTTTTCGGACCTCGGCCACGGTCCGATTGCGATTGTCGGTCATCGCTTCGACCAAGAAAAGGGTACCTGCCGGGCCCGTCCCCTCGTACATGATTTCTTCGTACGCGGCCCCCTCGATCTCGCCCGTTCCACGCTTGATGGCCCGATGAATCGTATCGTTGGGCATGGACTGCCCCTTCGCGTCGGTGATGGCCTTGCGAAGTCGCGGATTGCCACCGGGATCGCCACCGCCCATGCGAGCGGCTACGGTGAGCTCCTTGATGAGCTTCGTGAAGAGCTTGCCGCGCTTTGCGTCGAGCGCGCCCTTCTTATGCTTGATCGTGGCCCACTTCGAATGGCCGCTCATGGTGCGTTACCGTTTTGGCTAGCCAGGGCAGAGCCGAGCCTTTAGACGGGCGAAGCCTAGATAATGGGTCGCGCGGCTTCAAGCGCGGCGCGACATCCGCGAGAGCATTTTCACGGCAACGAAATGCTCGTCCCCGCCATGAAGGCGTCGTCGGCCCGATGGGCGCTCAGGACGAAGGAATCGTACTCCTCGGTCGGAACGGTGCCCGTGGCGACCCCCAGGATGAAATCATCCTCGAGGACTGGGCCGTTGACGCTCAGCTTGCGCGAAGCTTCGACCAGCTTGGCTTTGACGTCCAGAGGTCCCGGCATGCGCGCGACGACCGCACCTGGGGGAAGATCGAGGCGCCGGTGCACGTGGTATTGGACCGCTGCGCTTACGGCCAAGGCGCTTTCTCTCCCGGATTGGGTCGCGAACGTCGCGGCCAGACTCGATACCCGCGCGCGTGGCCAAACCCAATGGAGCGTGTCCAGGCCGGGCAGCAGCCATTGGTGCGATCGTCTTTCCTTGCCTTCGAGTTGCTCCGATTGGGCGTAGCCGCTGACGCTGACGCTCGCGCGCAGGCTGACCTGCCAGCTGCCCTCGGTGGATGCGAGCTGGACGTCGTCGACGTTGGCCCATGGAAGCCACCCGAGCACCACCTCACGGAGCGCGCGCTGGCGCTCCGCACCCACGATTCGAAATAATGCCTCGGCAAGCTCTTGGGCCTCGCGGCCACGCAGTACGATCGCGAACGTTCCCTTGGCATTGCCCTCCGGATCGAGCGCGAGCCGCACGTCCACTTCGTCGCGTTCTTGACCCCAGCCGGTAGCCGGAAGGGGAGCTATAGCCCCGTCGGACCGCAGCGCGAGCCGGCCTCTGAGCTCGGGCGAGATGCGACCGGCCGGTAACGGGGGACCCGCCACGTCGGCGTCGATCCAGACGTCATCCACTCCCGAGCCCGCGGGTACGTGGGCCACGACGAGGGGGTGAACGAATCGACCGTAGTGGGGAGGAAACGACGGGTCCGCGCTGTAGGGGTCGTTTTCCGCCACGACCAGATCGCTCGCGATGCCGAACTCCCGGAGGCTTCGCAACACCAGCCAGGCTCGGCTTCCCGCGTGCGACGCCAGGAACGTGCGAGCGGTCTGAATCTGCACCGGGGCGATCCCGCCGCCGTAGTCGCTCAGGACGCCCGGGTCCGACTCGCGCAACGACTTTCCGGCCGCTGCGACGATGGAGTCGACGATTGCGCGTGGATCATCGCCGGCCCCGGCCACGGCTCCTCGTGCCCAGGCGACCATCTCTGGATCGTGCTCGTCGAGGCTGGCGACAGTCTCACGGAGTGCCCGCGCGATGCCGCCCCACAACGCAGTCGAAAAGCTGACGCTCACGTTGCGGTCCATCTTCGGCACGCCGTCCTCGATGCGCCGTGCGGGGCGGTCCGCAAGATGCCACGTCAAGATGCGTTGGCTTCCTTCGATTCGCTCGGTAGGCTTTCCCAGCAGGGCGTGACTCCAGAGCGCCCCGTGCAGATCGCGCGGTAACGATAGCTCGATCGTCGCCGTGTGAACCGCAGTGCGCTCCGGGAGCAAGTCCGGTGTGTCGATGCCGATGTCGCCGGTCTCACCGGGGAGAGACCAGCCTTCGTAGAGTGCCTCGACGACATCGCCCTGCTCGAGCTGGGAGAGGTCGGCGTGAGCTTGGGTGGCCCGCGGCGCGCGGTCCGGTTCGAGGATTCGTCCGTCCTTCTTGAGAATTCGGCGGCGCAAGGCGCGAAGCGCGCTATGCCCCCAAACGTCAGGGGCCGCTGCCTGAGCATTCTCTTCGACATCCGTCGTGCCGCGGACCCGGCGCTCGTCGAACAGAATCCAGTGGACCAGACCGCTACGCAAAACCTCGTAGCGCTCGGTGTGCACGAGAATGGCCGTCCCGGCATTGGGAAGAATGGGCTGCGCGCGATCTTCGGCAGCAAGACGTTCGGAGATGGGGTCGAACTCACGGCTCGGGTCGCTTCCCCAAGCCCGCAGGAGCGGTGCGATCGAAGCCGGCGCGTCGGAAGCAGTCGTCGCGAGTGCGAGCAGCCGAGCCTGCGCATCCTGCGTTCCCGATCCGTTGGCGCCGCCCGTCAGCAGTGCGAACGCGGACATCGTGCGCTCCGCCGGGAGCATCGCGTCGAACACGCGTACGGCGGTGGGCATGTCTTTGGCAATGAGCGCCTCCTGCAACTCGAATGGTAAGAAGATGGACGGCGCGCCCAGAAGCACGCGAAGCCGCGCCAATTCCCCGGTCACGCGCGCCCGGTCGCCGACTTCGCGCAGTGCGTCGAGGCAGTCGGTCGTATCGTGCGCGATCGGACGGGCCAAATCGCATGCCGCGGCGACGAGCTCGGCTCCCACTCGCGGTGACGCGGCATCGTCGGCGTCGGACACGAGTGCGGACCGAGCGAGCGTCGTCCGTGCTCGCTCGATCGCCGCTCGCGCACGGTCGAACAACCGTTCCCGTCCGGCAATGAGCGCTTCGAACGCGTCGAGGACTGGCGACGGCGCGGCCTTCGCTTTCGATCGGATCTCGTCCAAGTCGCGGAGCGTTTCGATCCCGGCTTCATCGTGGCCGCGACGCACACCCGCCAGCACGGCGTGGCCGATCGTCGCCTCCCAGCTGGTTGGCCATGTCTCCAAAGCGCGTCGGTACGCGTTTCGAGCTCGTTCGGCTCGGGTGGCCGGCGAAAGGTCCCGAGCGCTTTCGACGGCACGCGCATAGAGCAGCGCCAGGTCGGGTCGCGAGTCCGCGCGCGTTGCCGTCCGCGAAAGCTGCCGCTCCGCATCTCGCGGATCGCCCTCCGCGAGCGCCGCGGCGCCTGCCAGCAGCGCCTCGTCCTCGTCTCTCGACTCCGGGGCAGCGAGGGGTTCACTGCGGATCACGCTCCCGCCCGACCTCGATCCGACCCGGGGGGCGTCGAGTTGCAGCGGCGAGCCAGCCTCATCGAAGGCATCGATTTCGACGGCGTCTTCGCTTTTCGCTGTCCCGACGCGCACGACGAACCGGACGGTCCCACTCGACACGGTAACGCGCGCGAAGCGCGCCGCCTCGCCGTCGCCGAGTTCGAATGGACGCTCGAGAATCACCCTTCCCGAGGCACGGATCTCGGCCGCGCCATGGGAACGCAATACGACGCCGATCGTTTGGGCACGCGGGGTGGCGACGTCTACGACGACCTCACGGACGCCGGGGTGGGCGCTCTCGGCGTCGAGTTCGATTGCGCAGCCCCGGCCGCCAACCGCGATCGGGCGGACCTGCGACTCGAACACACCGCCGGTGTTGTACGAGGGCTCGATCCGCGCACCGGCGCGATCGAGCGGCGAGGGGTCGTGGACACCGGTCACGGGTGCCCAAGTGATCGGGCCGATGACGAGTGCCTCACGCGCACAGCCGCTCGCCCTGCGGTCTAAGTCGGCCTCGTGCGAGTCGCCCCTGCGCTGCGCGAGGGTCATGAGAGCACGCGCAAGGAGCCCTTTGGCAAAAGGTCCGCGGGCGACGCTCTCCGCGTGTGAAAGCGCGTCGGCGATGGCGTGCGACTCTGCAGACCGTCGCTCGAGAGCCGCGTCGGGGGCCGCTCCGCCGAGCAACGGCATCTCTCGTTCGACAAGGGCGTCGAGCGCGGCCTCGATGGCTGGGACCTGCCACACTTCGCCTTCGGCTCGGGCGGCGACGTTCACGAGCTCGAGATAGGCCTGCACGGCCACACCCGGATCGCTCGTCATATCCAGCCGAAACGCATCTGCGAAGGCCGAGGCGAGATTCACTCGGCCGCTGGCCGGCGGCCGCGCCACGGGGACACAGGCCGCAAGCGACACCGCCAGAATGTTGACGAGCGTGGCAACAAGGATCCTCAACGGGCACCGCCCGTGGCCGCGACCAGCCGTACGCTGCGGTGCATCAGCGCGTCGACGCGTTGAATCCATTGCCGCCAGGGTGGGTATTGCTCTACGGCGATCGCGCTTTGATCGAACACGACGGTTCGGTGGATCAGGATGGCGTTCGGTTGACGCGGATCGCGTGTCACGTCGAGGTGCGCGCGGCCGAAGGGCCCGCCATTTTCGTCGCCGCCCGCGGGAAGCGCGGCGAATGTCCAGTTTTTCGGAGCGATCACGCGGATCGTCCGTGCTTCGCTTCGGGGGGCGACGGAAGGCGGAAGCCAGACAGGCAGCGTGCGGTTGACGAGCGGCGCGAGCTGGGAAGCTATGGTTTGCGACGGTGAGAGGGGAACCACGAGTTCATTGCCTTCGTGACGACCCAAGCCACTCGACGTCGCGCGCCATTGCACGACCGCCTTGCCGTGCGGCAATTCACCGCGGAACTCGACCTTCTTGTCGATCTCGACGGTCGGAAACCACGGGCCCACGAGATGGTCTTCGACCCATGGCGCCCGGGCGCCTTGTTCGGTGAGGTAGGTGCGGAGCCAGAACGCATCGTCGCCGCTCGCCCGCTCTTCACCGTCGAGGTCTGCGCTTCCGTCCGGCCTCAAAGCAATGGTCCACGTCGAGTCGACTCCGTGGTCGCTCGGCGAGCTCGAAGGAAGAAGCACGACCTCGGCCGGTCCGTCCATGCGCAGCGCCGTGGCACGCGCGTCCATCGAGGGCAGCGGCCCCAGGCGCGACTGAGGACTCGTGGCGTCGAGAAACGTCCCGCCCTCGGGCCCCGGCAGATAGGCGATTCCATGATCGAAGAGGGGGATGGCAGCCCCGGCCGCGCGCAACAGGGACGGCTCCGCCGTAAGCCTCGTTTGGACCAGGACTTCTTGCGCACGAATGCCGACCGCCCTCAGAAGCGTGATGAGCAACAGAGCCTTGTCGTCGCAGTCACCCTCGCGTCGCGCGAGCAGTTGTTGTGGACGGTTTGGCAGCCACCATTCGCCGCTCACGTAGTTTACGTATCGAATATCGTCGGCGACGAAGTCGAATAGCGCACGCAGTTTCTCGTCGCGACTCGACTTGCCTCGAGTGAGCTTTGCCGCGAGCTCTCGCACCTGGGCGTCGGGATCGGTGAAGCCACGCACCGCCTCGCCGTACCAATCGCGGAACGCGCGCCAGTCCTTGAACGTGGAAAGGACAGCAGTCGGGATGATCTCGCTCAGCGGTGGGGCGAGCGGCTCATCCGGCACGTTGACGGGTCGGTCCCATACCAGTCGAACGACGTGATGGCTTCCTTCGTCCGTGTCCTCGCGGTGATCCGCACTGCCGTTGACCACGTCGACGTAGATCGGACGATCCGCGGGTGATTCGACGATCACTTCATTATGGAGAACGGGATGGGTAGACTGGCTACCCGCATAGTCGAGGCGATAAAATGGCGGGTCGCCGCGCCCGCCCACCGGGCCCGCCGTCCAGGACCGGAAAGCGACCTCGACGACATCTCCCGGCCCAAGATCCGGCCAGCGAATCCGGGGTCTCGCATTGTCGCTCGACTCCTCGATGGGAAACGCAATCTCGCCGTCCCTGCGGTAGACCCGCGCCCGCACGATTTCAGTCAGATCGCCTTCGGCCGGTACGTCCTCGTAGAGTTCGTCCTCGGTGCGTGGTGAAATTTCGATTTCCCGAGCGTACTGGACGAGCTCCGAAACGCGTCGGTCGGCATGCATCACGACCGCGCGCATCCAGTGCAACTCGCGATCGGCGACATCGGGCGGTGCGGCTTCCCTACCGCGCGGCAGTGCACCGTCGTTCCCGATCCGCGGGGCGGACGCCGGCGTGGTTGCGAGAGGTTCGTGCCCGGTGGCCAGCAGAGTCGCGCCGACCGGGTCCTCGCGCTCTCCGCCCCGCCGGCGCGCGAGGAATGCTTGCGGTGAGACGAGATATTTGTCGTCGTCGTGAGGCTCGCCGCTCGGCGGCGTGCGCGTGCGCAGGGACAGTTCCGCTCTGTAGCGAGCCTCGCCCGGGTCGAGCTCGCGCGCGCGTCGCAACGCGGCGGCGATCGCTTCGTTGCGCGTGGCATCTCCTTGGGCCGCGCCGGTCTCCTCTGCCAGCCCGGCCCAGACGCCGGCGTGATTCGGCGCCCAGCGAGCGAGCTTTCCATAGAGCGTGCGCGCCTCCTCGTGCGCGCCCGCATGGGCCACGGTTTGGGCGACCGACAGCGCTTCGTCCGCGTTGTCGACGCCCCCGGCGAACGCCCGGCGCGCTGCGCTGACTACCGCGTCGCGTCCGCGCGATTGAAGCGATAGGACGAGGGCCGCGCCATTCTCTCCCCGCTCGGCGAGGCGCTCGCGCGTCTCGGAGGCGAGCGCGGGATCGTCGGCGATGGCAAGGTCGGCGAGGCTGTCGAGCAGGGCATCCGGTGCGTTCGTCGCCGCCCGTGCGAATGCTGCCAACCTGCGTTCCGCGCGCACGCGGAGCGCATCGGTGCCCAACGCGCTGTCCACCCGCGACGCCAGCACCGCCGCTTCGGCGTCGTGCGCCGCGTCGATGTTGGCGGCGAGAAGAGTCGCCATGGCCCAATCGGGCAGGCCGGCTTCCAAGTGCCTCTCGACCAGCCGCCGCTCGACGAAGGCGCGCGTTCGGGCATCGGCCGACGGGCTCGAGCGAACGCGATTCAGCCAAGCGCTGCGGTTCGCGCCGCTGGGCGTGATCCAGGCCGCCATGGCCAAGGCGTCGGCGTCGATGTCCCCGTCCGTGAACGCCGCGAGCAGGCCTGGGGCCCGCGGGCTTCGCAAGTCGTCGGCGCCGCCCAGGGTCCTTAGCAATGCCGCCCCGATCGAAGCGTCCCGGCCGGTCCCGGGCTGCTCGAGCGCTCGCCCGAGTGGCGTGGCGACAAGGTCGAACGCGGGCGCCGGACCGCGACTGGGTCGCGCCCCCTGACCCGATAGATCGGCGCTGGCCGTCACGTCGTGCGGGGGCGATCCATTCTGATCGGTGACACGCAGTCGAACCCGCCCGTCGTCGTCGAGAGCCCCCGAACAGACCTTCGCTGCGAGCAGGTGCGCTCCGGCCTCGGCACGTACTCGCGCTGCGATTCGATCGAAGCGGAGCACTTCATGGACCGCATCGTCTCGCCCGACGTCGGTGCCGTCGAAGACGAGGCGGGCCTGCCCAGTCGCAGCCAGCCTGAGAAAGAGACTTTGCTTGGACGCGACCGTCAGCTTCGTTGCGATCCACGTGCAGCTCTCCTTGCGCGGAAAGACGAAGAGGTCCAAAGCCACCCCTCGAGCCGGTGCAAACGCGCGAGGCACGGAGCGCCAAGCCACCTCGTAGGTGCCCCACGAGTAGCGGGCTCGCGTGTCGCCGAAGGTTGCGTCCGGTGCTTCGGGGCCGTCGCGTGCGTCCAGACCCCCGCCGGTGTCACGGAAGGGGCCGAGTATCGACAGGGCGTCGATGATGCCGAGCCTCTCGTCCTGCTCGGCGCCTGAGTCGGTTCCATCATCGTTGGCAAGCATGCGACCGAGCAGTGCGGCCTCGCCGCGCACGTCCCCCGGCTTGCCGCCTGAGTCGGCCGCGATGCGCGCCAGCGCCTTGGACGCGTGTTCGTCGGTCGCTCGGCTGGCGAGCGTCGCAATGGTCGAAAGTGCGGCCAGATCGTCGCGCACCGTCGCGGTGGGGCGAAGCGCTCGAGCCGTCGCATCGTCGACCATGGCGTCCGGCGTTTCGTCGGTCCAGCGTAGCGCCGTCGCCGATGGACTCGACGGCGATTCCAGGTCGTTCGGTGCGGACCGGGCGCTCGGCGTGCTAGCGAGTACGGTCGCGAAGGCGAGCGCGCATGGGGCGTACGGCAAACGGCCGACCAAGGTGCGGGGACTCTAGCCAGGAGTCCCGGCTGACGCGAACGATGACGGGCATCGATGTGGGCGTCTCTGCGCCTCGAAGCTCTTTGCAGCTCGACGGGGAGCGGCGCTTCTCGCGCGACGCACGCAGCCTTTACCCGAGGATCGGGAGCCGAACCGTACCTGTTGGTTTCGGGAGCGCGAGCTTTTGATTCTTTGCGTAGACGGAGTGTCGACCTTTCGTGCGGTACCACTCGGCTACCGTCGCCGTCGAATGCATTTTTTCGACAATCTGCCGCCAGCCGACACCCGTATTGTAGGCGCAGAAACTGATCTCGCCTTCCTGGGTGCCATACGGGATGATGCACATCTCGGTACGGCGAAAGTCGTAATTGAACAAATCCTGAAACCACATCCCGGCGACGAAGAGAACGCGCCAATCGAACTCGCGAGCGTCGTCCGCGTGTTCGCCGACCTTGGCTCCGCGAGCCCCGGTTTGGCTCAGGAACTGACGAAGCAACGTATAAAGCCCGAACCCCTGCGGCGCACGGCGTGCGTCGAAGCGACGGCACAGCGCTACAGCGAGCTGCGCCAACGTAACGGCTTTGGGCTGCGCCGAGTCGGTGATCTCCTGGATGTCCTCGAGCAGGCCCTCGAGGTCGAGCACTTGCGCGAGCGGCACCATTTCGCGCGTCCGCTTGTGGACCAACAGAGCCGTGCCGATGCCACAATTCGGGTGGCAGCCACACTTGAGGGCCCCCCAATCTGCACGGTCGGCCAACAGGAGGTCGGTCAGATCGCCGAAGGCGCCCAGCGCCGAAAGCGGAAACCAGTCGCGCATGGGCTCGGTGGATCCGAGCTGGTCGCGAACATCGTGGGCAAGGTGAGACAGCGTGTACCGCTGCGCTTGCCGTCGCTCGTCCGAGATGTCTTCGTCGCGGCCGGTGAAACTGACGGGCTGGAACGACACGACGGTGACCTTGTCGGCGTTCTCGATGGCGAACCGAAGCACCCGGCCCACTTGGTCGTCGTTCACTCCGCGCACGACCGTGACGACGAGGACGACGTCGATGCCCGCCGCGTGCAAGTTTTCAATGGCCTGTAGCTTCACGTCGAACAAATTGCCGACTTTGCGGTGCGCGTTCGCTTCCTCGCCGAGCCCGTCGAACTGCAAATACGCGATGCGCAGACCAGCCTCTTTTGCCTGCCGCGCGAACATGGAATCTTGGGCGAACCGAATGCCGTTCGTCGCGCATTGGACGCAGAAGTAGCCGACATCAGCGGCGTACTTCAGCGCGCGGAGAAAATGGGGGGACAAGGTCGGTTCGCCGCCCGAGAACTGCACGCTCATCTGACGCTGCGGCTGGATCGTAAGCGAGTCGTCGAGAATGCGCTGGATCTCGCTCCAGTCGAGTTCGTGCACGAACCCGACTTGATTGGCATCCATGAAACACGGATCGCACATCATGTTGCAGCGGTTGGTCAGATCCACGGTCAACACGGAACCGCGGCCGTACTTGATGCTCGACGTCCCGTGGTTCCGGAGCTTCGTCGGAGGAGACGCAAAGTCGCG